>JGI24022J15233_10002599_pt1 | contig 17089 bp, 10 predicted proteins | sample Ectturendosymbi2_FD_15233 | JGI IMG/M metagenome (IMG submission 15233)
ACGTATAACACCTCAATAGTATTCTCCCGATTGTGACGTGTTTGCTTCGTTTTCCAAATGCCAAAATACCCGATGACTTTTATTATTGAAAGACAGGACGAGGGGATAAAATGGCTGAAATGACGCTTTTCTACTGCGGCAGCAATCCCCTGAGCTGCCAAGAACCTGCCGTCAATAGTCACGGTCGCTAACCGCTTTGCAAAGCTTTCAAGAGCAGACGGCTAGTGTCGGAAAGAGTCGCACTTTGCTGAAAAGGAAGTCCTCCAGCCGCGAGACATTCTTTGATTTATCTCATTTGCCGCGTTTTGCAAAAGCCTTGTTGTTACGTCGCACTGGGGAGAGGTGCAAGGTTACCAGCAAGCCCCACCCGGACAATGCTCGTCCACTCGTCCATCAGTTTGCAAACTGGCGTCAAGCCTTGGTATTTTTAACAAAGAACTTGATCCAGGTTTTAAGGAGGTTTTCACAGTCGGAATGAAAAACATTTGCTGAGATTTCGTGGGAGGTAACAAAAATTTTGCTTCCACGCTACGCCCGGGCTGTGGTCGTTTGTTGGCCTTAAGAAGCAGGAAACAACAAGCTTAAGGTTGTCAATTCGGTGCACTCGACAAACGTTCACGTGCGCACCGCATGCTGAACTCTTCAACGGTGTGGTGATTCAAAAAACGCTTTCGTGGGAGTGTTTAAAGTCCCAAAAGGGTGCTAGCAAATAACCAAAAAAGATGGCAAACAAGGCATCTGCAATAAACTTCTTTTAGTCCTTTAAACAATTTACAAGCATGAAGTCTTTGTACTTGTGAGATCAGTTACGGTTGAGAAACTTTAAATGCGTTGTGTTTCGCATTAAATTAAACATTGGGTAAGCTAAAGGTGAGCAATGAAAGTGACTTATCTTTGAAAACGGCGCTGGACGTAATTAGTTGCTGTTTTCTATTTCTTCAGTTGTAATTTCGACATAAGAATAAACGCATTCAAGCGAGTAATCTCAGTAGCATATGATGACGTGTTTTTACCATGCCGCAGATGGGCAACAAACTTAAAAAACAATGTTTTTTGTTCAAAGCGCAAATAAAGTCAACTGATTGCCCATTGGCAAGCAAGGGTCAAACCAGGTCACTACACTATAAAATTCTCAAAGAGCTTGAAATTGGTAGAGCCGTTTTCAGTTTTACAGCAATTTGAGAAAATTTTAAAAGTTTGGCTCTCCTTGAAGCATTCAGCTAGTATAGAGCAGCTACAGAAATTGCAACCGGAGTTCCTGAAAATATCAAAAATGAAAGCATTAAGGTGTTGTTGAAAGAACTGCAAGCACCCAGCTTTTACCAACCCATGTGTAGCAAAAGCTGTTTCAGTTATGCCATAAATGGTCCCTTAAATCTCATCTCTAAATACACTTAGGCTTGCGCAAATGCTGGGTACCGAGAGCACACAGACACCCCACGGATAGCATTGCACCTACGCGCTACTAGTTGTGTAAATGCAACATGAGCTTGAGGAAAACATGGAAATCAATGCTCCTGTATTCACAACAGACTCCGATATTTGATCGAGAATGCCTGAGTAAGGGCGGTTTTTGTTACTTTACTGCGCCATAGATAAGGTTGCTCGTAATTTTCACCAGTTTCGCAGACAAGAAACAAACCATATATCAGCAAGTGCTTGGGTCGAACCAGACAACAGCCATGTTTGCACGAAGTTTGAAATTCAGCCTTTCTGCTCGTTTTTGGTCGTGGAATTTCGCTGAAGACTGACATTCAAAGATTGCTCAGCTGAAATTCATCCACCTCACCTTTCGCCTTGCAGAAATTAATATTAGTGGTTTTTGTCGGTTAGTATTTTAAATAGAAGTGGGTTTTGGGCGGTTGGAACTAGACTGATAAATCGGTTATTTGGAGATGCAACCGCATCCTCCTCAAGCCAAACAACTGAGCTCTATGCTCACGCAGTTGTATATTTTTTGCAAGAAACATCCCAGGGACTGTAGTAAACGTCCAGTGATTTTGTTATTGCATCCAAGTAGTCTCGCTTTATTGGATTTCCTGTAAGAACAGCTCAGTCGGTTTGGTCACATGTTAGTCCAGCATGTCCGCATTTTCTTTGTTAAGTGGCTAGTGCATCTCTTTTCACCTCGCTACACGTTTGGTGTCTGACTTTTGACAGGGATACTCTTCAACTTGCATATCGGTGCTCGTAGTGTTCTTACATCACTTTAAGTTAATCATACTTTGGCCATTCTTGTCTGTATCGCAGTTGTGCAGATTGTATGTTGTGTTATGTCGAAGATATATTTGCGGCTTGTGTCGCCAACGCACGTCGTGCTCAGCTCAGTGCAACTCCATCTTGTCGAGCATGTTTACCCAGCATGTTACTATTGTCGTGTGCCCATCCCTGTACAGCAATTTCATCAGAAAATTGATTCTACCAAGCCCTTTTCAAGACTGGGAACGACAAAAGAAATGCAAAAGGAGCAAGTAGGGAGCTAATTGGGCACCATGCATCATGCCCTGTTCATTGGTGAGTGCAAAATGTTTGCCAGTGCTGCTCCAGAGTATTTGTGTCGCACATGCTAAATGTTTAATCTGTTCTCGGTCGATCAGTCGGTGTCTTTGTAAGTGGGCAGTTTTCTTCNTAGGTTGCATGTATGCATGCATCCACTGTCTTTTNATAAAGTGTTTTCTGGTTATATGAAGGCGTCCTGTTTTCATTTGCAGCACAATAAACAACCGNAAAAGNAAATGAGTTTGATTCTTCTCGGTGGAAAAGTTTTTGATGAACCGATTTCACTATTCAGCAAGCCAAACNGCCAAACGCCTTTTGCGACTCCCGCACGCCTGTCCCGAAAAGTTGTCGTGTTTTCATTTGTGGTTTTGCGCTTGGCCGTGAACCATTCACGGAAGCGCGTCTACGCGGGGGGCATATTGTTGACCGAATCAACCCCGGATGAAAGGAAAGTTGCTACACAGTGAGCAATGGTTGACAGTTTAGTGACACTCGACAAGGAACTAGCTTTTATTCCCCCGGTGAGAACTTGCCTCCATATGGGCCATTGCTTTCATGTGGCGGCCCCTTGATCAGGTGCCAAAATCGATACGCGGTTCGCAGATTTTTGTTGCTTTGGTCGCTTGTTTTTGCTGTAAGTTATAGCAATGGAAACGTCAGAGCAAAGGTACAGAAAGAAATATTGGATCACACTTTAGATGGCCAGTGCCCGTCGGCGGAACTGGCACCACGACTGCTTGCAGGCGAAAAAGAAATTTGTACGTCCAGAAAGTGACGCGGTATTTTAATCGCCATTCCTTGAAAACATTACTTTCCGATGCGCTGTGAACAATGGCGTTGTTAACGTACGCAAACATGAAAATAACTTTGAGATAATCGTTTCGGACTATCAGGCGTCGTTGTGTGGCAGTGAATCATCATCAACTCAATGATTTCGCGGCTTGTTGTTCGAAACCGCATGTTCAGACTTTTGAGCAGCAGTCTCTTTGAGAGCGACGGACGTACGCGCGAGCATAAGTACGCACTTGAAAGCTATTGAATTTGTTTCATGTCCCGGGGCGGCAGTGTTGTGACAAACTGACGACAATCGCCATCGCATACAAAAGCACCATTGCAGCTGACTTGTCTCGCAGCTACCGGCAGTCCCACAGATCAAAAAGTCTCTAGGTTTTCGATCGCCCTATTACCGCTGCAATCGTGTCTTCTATACTGGTGGCCACACCTGTGTGGCTGGATGTAATGGGCGTGATTTCGATGGCACATATTTCCTCTCTGATAAGGCTTGCTGATTTGAAATTTTGTGATGTGGAACGAGCAATTTAGAAGGTCTGGAAAAGGCAGAAAATTTTATATGAATTTTNCTTGTAATCAAAAGTAACTGCCACGAAAGTAGATAGGCGAAGTGTAGATTAAACAATTTGTTTGATANTGTTTTTTTTTCATACAAGGGCATACTTTCCTTAAAAGTTCATTCGTATTATTTTTCTCAAAACGAGTGCAATAATTCATCTTGCTTTCGCAAACGTCTTCGTTTTTTTCACAATTCAGCAGCTCTAAAAGTCTAATTCATTAACACCACCCTTGCGTGTATCTAAGCAGGGCTTTAAATTCTAATCTTTATTAACACATACCATCAAGCGCCTTCAAAAACAATCTGCTTGTGTTATCCGACGGCTTAAAAACCAAAACGATACTTTTTGCGAACGTCATCACATCGATTACGTCACACCAACGTCTGAACTACTCCCTATAGTAACGTATTGGCAAGACTATTACAACAACGAAACTTGCAAGTTCTGCACACCTGCGTTGAAGTTTTGCGGTTTAATAACAAGGTCTATTTCAGCAACGTTGATGGTCATTTTCCTACTTGATGTTGATTCATAAAAAGTGTCTCGACTGTTAATTATATGGCTGAGTATCACAATCCTCAGCACCATGAAACCTTGCTTCTGTGTTATATATCCAGCAGTCACGCATGGCCGCACTATAAATACCGATTCCTGCTTCGTCACTCCTGTTTTTATTCAACTTTATCTTCGACCGAAAAAGATGTATTGCGCTTCCATAGCTGTACTTTCATGTCGAAAATGAAGATCCCGCCCAGCACTCCAAATGGTCACCAAACCCTTGTTGAGAGTAGAATCAAAGGCTTCTCCGATCTCGCTTTGCCGCAAGTTCGTTTGTACAGGGGATAAAAGCAATGCACAACTTGTGTTTTCTATAGTTGTCTCCGACTATGGGGAAATGGGCGGAACCATACGTCGCGACAGCTCTTTAAGTTCAATGCAGCACTTTCAGATAGGTTGTTACGACAACTATGTCCCTGGCCCATCCATCGCTTTAGTGACAACAAAGTCTTTCGTCTTCGAATATGCCGTCGTCACCACACACCTACGGATGTTGTCACAAAAATTTGAGAAAATATGGGTCGTATTACCTTCTGTTACTCACGAAACGCTTGAATACTGACACCTGTCTTGGATTTTTTTACTAAGAAGTAATCCAGGAATACTTCTTGACTGTTCATTCACAATTTAAAGTGCTGACGACTGATGAAAGCATTCTGAAAATTTCAGGGCCGCGTTGCTTATTAATAAAATTATAATCAATTATTTTTTGAAAGCTGGAATACTTGATACATGTCACTGCCTGTCTGAACCGCGTTTGCTTTTCAATTTTTTTTGGGGGGAAGAGAATAATGAAATATGTGATAAAATCATTTCAGCATTATCTTATGCATGGCAATGTTTGTTTGGGCATGTAAACTAATTGAACCACTTGATTTATTTTGTCAAGCTTGTCAGGGATTTAGATCATTGATTATATCAGAGATTATTCTAAATTGAAAACCCAGATGTCTACACCTCAATGCCATCTACTCCTGAAGCTTTGTCGACAGGCCGTTACTTGAGCAAAAGGGTGATGACGTTGTTACTATAACTGGTAACCATAAAAAGCACAAGACACCATACCGTTTGATGTTCAGCCCGATTATCTAAATATAATTTGGGTGGGAAACCAACACCCCGACCTGCAAGCAGTGATTGAATGGTCCTTCCTTTTTAAGCTATCTCGTGGTAGTGGCGCGCGACGCTTAAGAGCTGGAGGACAAACTTCAAGTGTGCCTTCGTTCGCGCCCTATGCATTCCAGGTTCTTTTCATAACATATTCATAAACAGTGTAACATTCAGACTTGGTGCGGGCAGTGACAGCCTCTCGTCCTGGTCATTGAGCAGTTTACCATTGCTTATTCTTGTAGTTCTTATTAAACCATCTGATCTGTTCCGATGAAGAATTGCGAATCAGAGAAGCAACACTCGTGTGCGGGTAAACCCTGATGGAATACCGCGTGGCACAATCCCAGTGATAATCGCAACAAAAATCGATTGGCGTGACTGCGTTGGGAACGGAGTTTCAGACCCTCATTATCCACATGCCGTAAAATAAAAACCCAGCTAAGTACTTGCTTACGGATTGGTCACTACTTCTTGTGCACTTTGGCTGTAAAAAAGACACCTTGAAAGAAAACTTTTCAGTCAGTGATCCATTTTTGATAAATAACACAACGCCGATTCCTGCTGTCTTTGTTAACATTTTGGGAAGAAACACAGCGATTAAGAAGCAACACAGAAACTGTTAAGCCTGTTAGACACTCGAAACGTGTAATACAGGCGTGAGGCGTCACGAAGCTCCGGTTGCTTCCAAAATCCTGTCAATTCTTTAACCTCTCGCCACTGTGACGAGCGCCAAAGAGGTCGCGCACTGACAAGTGTGAGCTGTTTGCTCCCTCCCACTCTTGCAGAGCGCAGCTGGCGAACAAACACGATGATATTACATTTCTGACACATACTGCGCGTTCTTCAATTAGGTCACTAAATTCATTTGAATTTAGATTTTTTCCGGTCGACGGCCGACTGCAGCCTTAGCCGCACGCATCATTAAAAGATTTAATCAACCGCAAGTCCTGAGGACGATGGCACTCTTCGGCCGTCTTACTAGGATGCTCTTGACTGCGAAGCTTGTATAGTGGCAAGGTCATCCACTTGGACATACTGCTAGGTGGGTTGAAAGTTCTATTTATAACAAGACTTGTTTGGCTGCTGACTTCTACACCTACTTGCACACATTTCGACAATGCGCTTTCAACATAGTATCATGTTGTCATGAAAACTGTCAAAAATTTACAGCACTGGTATACATTGAACTTGGTAAATGTGAAAAGTCCGATTTTAGTAGACCACCTTGCAGTCCGATCATGAGGATTTTAATTGCAGTTTTTAAAATTGACAATTATTTGATTATGTGGGAACATGCATTGAAAACAGAATTAAAATAAGCGACTTTACTACGGTCTTGACAAAAAACATATTTTGTTTGTTTCGTCTCATGACAAAACTTTCACCAACAAAGCATTTGTTTTCACAGGCTGGAGTATAGTCACCGAAACTTCAGTCTTGTTTTAAAACCGCACAATTTTGAATACATCTGAAAGTGAAGTCCTTATTTAACTGAGGAAGACTGCTTTCAGACTCACCGAAAGCGCGTTTCTTTACTCTTCTTTATACAAAAACAAAGTGGACGTTAGGTCACGAACTGTGCTTCATCGTCTCACCCACAATAACTATCCTTCTTCCAAGTCATCGAACTGCCTCAATCCTTTTGCGGTTGTTTTCAAAGAGCCATTTCTTTGCATTTTGTTATGGCATGCTTGAAATAATCTTGCCAGTTTTGCTCACCACAATTTTTCTTATTTCACATAATTGTCAGCGGTGTTGTGTGATTTCATTTTGTTGGAATTATCAATTCTCATCAAAACGATGAAGCACATGGTACGTTTGTGATCAGATGTTAAATATCGTTCTTTATACTGTGAGTGGTGGCAAAGCGGTATAAATTAATTTCTTAGTGCTACTTCGCGTTTTATAAAAATATTTGGAGAAAGACTTTCCAGTGCTTGTAGATGATCTAGTACGAGCAAGCACCTCAAACTTGTTCTTGTTTCTCCTGGGTAGTAAAACCTATTTGATATGATATCTTTCCAGTCAACAACAAAGAATGAATTTCACCTCCAAACGAAAATTGTGTAACGGGAAAAGCTTTTCGTCGAAATACAGTAGAATTGGTTTCCTTTACCTCCCCTGGATGCTGAAGCGTTCATGGATTTTTTGTTGCAAGACAAGGAGCACGCTCATGAGCGAATGGCATTTCCTTATCCGGTAGGAAAAAAGTTTTTTTTACCTTACCAGCAAAACTGGCGATTGAGTTGTGGCAAACATATACAGACAAATAGCACTTGTCTTGAACATCCTGCAACCTTTGCTTGTGACAAAAGATTCGGAAACTCTCTGCTCCATTGTACTGCACAAAATGATAAGCTATACAGAACCTCTTCGGATTAGCGTGTGCAAGCGATTTTTACGCATTGCATGAAAAAATTACAATAAGCTGCATTAAGGCGCTCTTGTGGCCGCAAGTCGAAATTCAGAGCCTCTAAAGTGATTTCCAAATCAAGCGTAAATCTTTAAATCATAGGTTTTTGCCAATTGCAAGAACGTGCGCGTATGGCCTACGCTTATATCACGTTGCGCGCGCTGTGCAATTGTTTCGAATGAGCTTGGTTAATGCCACACTTGAACTACGTTAATTTTCTCGTGAGAAGGCCATTTTAACTAACCACTCCGAACTCTGCATGTAATCTTCTTAAAAATCTGAAAGCCTATGAAGAGCGTGCATGCGCGTTAAGTGACCGTCAAGAACGGTTTTGAGTGCTGTTTTCTCCCCGCACATCAGCATTTGCTTGCGAATGCGTAGCTTTTTGAAGTTTTGCGTTTAATGTACTCCACAAGTTTCACTTCTTTCCAAAGGTTTTCACCAGTTCACGAACCAGAAATGTCCCAAAGAACGTTTGTTAACAAGTCACACATTTCGCTTCGAAATTAGTGATCATACAAGTTTTCAGGTGATGATTGTGGGTTGATATTAACTGAGGCATAGCATGGCAAAGTTTAAGAAGCAAACGTTTTCCAGCGGCAGAGTCGAGCAAATTCCGGAGCGCGATGTTATCCGGGAAGGTTGCACGAAAGGGTTAACTTCGATGTTTTTATCGTCCCTGTACTGGCGACCATGCATGTCTGTGCATGTTGCGTACAAAAACATGGGAGTGAAAGTATAGAGAATTGAAAATGAAACTGTTTAACTTTTTATCAACGGTTTTTCATCTGTGAACGTGAAATCACGCGAGGGTGGACGCATGTTTTGACAAGCGGCAGAAATGCAACCAGAAAGGTCTCTGCGGAAGAAAGCTCTTGAAACAGAAAAAACACAATGATGAGCTTACAACTTTTAAACATCCTATTGAAAAAATCGTTAGACAGTTCAATAGATCTATGTTCTTCAGACTAGATGCATTAATACCAGTACAAACTCAATACCCGCACGATTGATGCCGGCAAGATCCCGAAAATGTAGCTAATTTGTGCAAGTTGGTTTAGATGTGCGCTTCGTTGATGACAAAATAACTTACACGAAAATTCTAAAAACGTTATCACAACACAACTTATATTTTATAATTTTTGACTAATACCTGCTATTTTTAGCGTATTGTTTACTACAGTAACAAACCTAATCGAAAATTCTATCACCACCGCATATCATATGGTGGTGTGCTTTCTTGTATCTGTGTGTTCCTTGTTAGTGCCATGTATGTCCACTCCGTTGCGTGTGGGTGTGAAGACGTTGTCCAATACGATGCAAAGAACACTGGCAAATAATAATCAAGAATACTGGAAAATCAATGAAAGTGCGAGGTTGCCTTCTTTCGAGAGGCTATTCGATTGACTGACACACATCGCCACATTTATTGTGCTCGTATGTTTTCGAAAAATCGATACAACTAACTGCAACGTCGAACTTGATGAATGATTTATTAAAAGCTTCATTCAGACAGAAACTCAAAAGTATACTCTGCAGTAACGTCGCCTGAAGGAAAGCAAAACAGTCCTAAGCGATGTTTCCAATGTGAGAGATAAATGTGAAATTACTGTTTTCCTGTGGTGCAGTCCTGAGCTGAGACAAGGTCCGCGTTGATCGCTGGTCGCTTTTTTATGACTTTTATGCGTCAAGTGTGGGCTATAGCATTTAAGGATCAAGAGCTGCTGGACTTCTGGTAGTTAGCAAGACTGAAGTGAATGAAAAGTAATGGGAAATCATTTATTTCACTGAGTTGGAGGAACTACGGCGACAAACACGATGAAGTCAACCAGCACCACATCTACCCAAAAGCATTAGATCCTGCCAGTAATCAGGAGCCCAATTAATACCGGGAAGGTCCGACTGCACCTTGGTAAATACGTTGAATAAAATCTTTTTTCACTTTCGATGGCATGGTGACGGACATTATTTCACATACTTGTTCAAGATAGGCATGCAGAAACGAGCTTTCATGGTTAAACAAAACGGACATTTTCTCACGTGCCTGCTGTCTGGGCGAATCTCGGAGCTAGAGCTCATCGAGTTCCGAGGCAAGTGTAAGTATGACATTGGCCGACAGAAGGTATGACAAATATGTCAATTTGGTAACTTTACCTAACAATCAGCGTACCTATTGCCTGTAGTGGTGGATAAATCCCACGATTTGAAAATGAAAAGCTATTATGGCATTTTTTACGGTGCTCATGCTCTCTTGATGCGATCTTTCAATTCTTCGTCAAAATAAAAAACGCGCCTTTTNATGAATCAGAACGGCGCTGGGCTGGACTCAAGCATTTTCACATGNGCACCATTAACTTTCATANATTATTTATCTGTAGAAATAAAAAAGTAATGCTATNTTTCCTGGTGTTGCTTCTGAAACTCGTAACTTTAAAACATTTGAATCTTATCATATCTATGAGCAGTATTTAATTTCAACTTTTTTCGATCAAAACCTTGGGTTAATGGCTAATGTTTGCTTTTTGACACCTTTATTGTTAACGCACCACTTGCACGATTTTATTTTACTGAATACCTTTGAGCCTTCTGCCGTTTTTTTCAATTGTCAGTATTCCGAAAAGCTTCCGGTTGGGTGCATACTTGGAAAGAAATGCTATTATTACTGCGGCTCACATTCTTTAGTGTTAAACACAGTTCACCATCACAAACCGGATAGAATCAGCAGCAGCGTCGCGCACCTCGGAATGCAGATTAACTGCTGCGGTCATGTGACATTTTTCTGTAACACACACAATTTGCTGTAGGTGATGAATTCGGGCTGCAGAAGTATGCCCGTCTATGGTCATCGCTAGGCCGCTTTACAATAGTTATAAATCGCATATACTACGTACTGATACGCCAGCAAGCAACTTCTTTTTTGTAATCAAGCTGCTTTGGAAACAGTTGGAGCGGCAATGTAAAACACTTTGAAACCACCGAATCCTCTAGATATTTTTTGCTTCGTCAGCCGTTTTTTACCTCACAAGTAGTCAGCGCGTGGATGCGCGTAGAAACATCATTCTGGTGGCTTGACTTCAACGAACAGCCTCCTGAAACTCTTCCCAATATGGTTTTCTGACGTGTACCGGCCACTGCGTGCTTAATTTTTGAAAAGCGTTTCAGTGCACAGGATAATACGCAATAGACCAAGCAAGTAACAGGTACAATTGCCTGGGAAACTGCTTTGATTTAGGTATGCGTTAGAGGAGTTGCCCAATTTACTCTATTTTGGGGGACGTTGCTAATAAAAGGTTGTCAGCCAATGAGAAACTTTTCTCAGAGTAGCTTCTCGGCCGTACCTTGTTTAATCACACCAGCCGCTGGTATGTGTAAAATGTTTATAGATGGTTTCAGACTCGAGCATTTGAGTCTTTAGCTAGCAATTGGTGGTACGTTGATGGTCATTTGAAGGGTTTTGGCACTCTTGCATCCGCCCTGCTTGACCTCACACCGGACGCCGGGTTGTTCTTTTTGTATAATTTTTGACGTTATACAGAAAACACAACCTGGCACTTGCACAAAAACAACGTGCTACGACGAAGAAATTATCTACCGGTATCTTTTAAATCCTGGTTCGGGTGACAAAATTTGAAAAATGTCGTCTGATGAAAATTCATTGCCAACTTTGTCATTGTCGCTTAAGTAAATATTTAATAATCTCTCCTAAAACATTTTTTTCTCTATTTTACCGACAAGCACGCTGGTGATTTAAAATCTTTACGGAGAAACAAAAAAAAATTTGACTTTACAAGGGCTAAAGTTAATACATAAGCCAAATAAGTTGATGTTGCGTGGTATGCGCAAAAGTTAAGAGCCACTAACTGCAATTACAGGAAGACCTTCAGCTTCTTTCATTTACGAAAATCCGTCATTAATTGTGCAGTTCTTGGCCATAAGGCCGGCAAAAAACAATTTGTTTCGAAAAAAAGTTTTTAAAGGCAAAATATCCTGCTCAATCCAGCACGCCCTGCATGTAAACGTAGCGGTATTTTGATGTTGGAGACTATTACAACAAATAACGGCCACACAAACCATAAATCTCTTTTCGTAACTGTTATACGCCTGTTAAGAAACCCATTGCTGGCTTTGCTGCCATGAATGCCGGAATGCGGAGGTATGGTGAGCAGATGCTCCTTCCTTTATCACAGAGAGGCAGAGAGGCAATCATCTGATGACCAGGCCCGTAGCTACGGGGAGGGCTTCGCCTCCCTGGAAAAACTTTCTCCTCACCTGAAAAAATGTCTTGGGCATATTGTGTACATAACCATTGTTTTCGTACATGCTGTCGATGTAAAATTCGGAGTCCCTCAGAAAATTCTTTGAACCTCTGGTGTCCCAAGCTGGTTACGGGTCTGCTGGTGACTGTTGCCTTGTGACTTCTGTCAGTTATGCCACTCAGCTCAGTCTTTTCACAATCAAATTTTTCAGGTTTAACATCAATTTTAATTGGCGAAATTAATGGCAAAAGTTTTATTCTAGTGTTATACATGCACAACGACACGAAAATATATTTGAGATTAAACAGAAATCAAAATGAACATCGGTGAATAGGCAAATTGTACCACATTTCACCTGAAATATGGCGAAAAGAATGTTTAGCAAAACTAGGTGTTACGTAGGCTCATAGGTGGCGGAACCTGTGGTGCTGCATGTGTCTAGGCTCCCTCACTTTTTCTGGGAAGGCCTGGCCCTGCCACTTTTAAATTTCGAATTTTGCCTAAATAAGTTTAAGTAACACAATTCGTATTGGGTGCATTGTTAAAGTAAATTGTTTTTGTGTGAGACTAAGAACACCAAATTATATTTATGTGCTCAAGTCAGTGTAGCGTATGATAATAAATAGGGTGTTGTGTCGATAGCGGTCGTTGAGGGCTTATCAGATTTTGAATAAAAGTGCTTAAACATGCTGACAAAAGTTAATGACGTCATATTTCAGTTCTTGTGACGACACAGTTGCCAATTCAAATCACAAAATTTTTCTAGTTTTTTGACGTGCACTTGTCCCCCCACTTTGAAAATAGCTCCGCCACCCAGGCGTAGGCTACCTGTAAAGCAAATGTTTCGCACTTGGATGAAAACATTGCTGCATTGTGGGTATAAACTATAAATGTCTTTTGAATTTGTTGGTTACCCTTGTCGTGACATACAAGAAATAAGACTAAATGTATCAGCTACCTTTAATTCCTAGTCAGGTCATTAAGTTTTGAGGTATAGGACAATATATAGCTGGGTCAATACTCCTCTAAAGTTTTGATGGAAATCCTGCTTACTGATGGTTGAAGACAGTCTTTTGCAAAACTGCCCATCTTAAAACTAAGTCTCCACATTAGTGCTGCTGTTTGTCTTCAGCAAAAACTTCGGAGAGGTTTGCCTGAAAATGTAATTTTTTAACATTATGCACTTGCAGCTTTAAATTTTACGCTGTCTGTTTCTGAATACGTGGACAACCAACGTTACAGTAAAACCAGTTAGCCAACGTTTTTGCACGAAACAAATCACGGCTGTACTGTGGTCTCTCACGTGTGCAGCCGTTAAACTTCACTGTTTTATGATAGTGACCTTTCTTACAGTAAACCACACTGGGCTAAATCTCGGACAGAGGCGTTAACAATCTTTTGCGGTCTCTGGAAACTTGCAAAATGCTAAAAATCATTTTCGAAGTAAAAATTTATAAAAATATCAGAAACAGTGATTCCACACCAATCTCTATTTCAACATCAACATGGCTAAGTGTAATATCTAATGATGAAAACTCTTCACACAAAACGTGACAAACGTCACATTTAGTTTTGAAACCTCTCCAAATAAAACCCTAAGAGAAAATTGTGGGAGGGACATGGCATATTATGTCCCCCCCGTCTAAAAAAGTGGGGGGACGCGTCCCCCACCAAATTGTGCCCATGCTCTGAACATCGATTTTAATCAAATTTGCTCCAGCCTATTGCGCTCCTCCAAAATTTGAATGGTTGTTGATTAGGCTTTAGACCACAATTGTACAGAATATATTAAGTTGCCAATCGGCCGGATATGTATAGATTTCTGTACCGAATAGAAAAAGTGGTCAAGAGGTTTGCGATTAAACAGATTAAAGTATCATCACAAGAACACGTGAACACGTCACAATGTTCGTCGTCACTAAAATAACCAAAACACGCAGCCACTTTATTACAACTGGTGGCCTCAGCCCCAATTTTTCACGTGTTCCTCCTGCTCTTCCACTGGCCCATTTCTGCTTGTTGCCAAACGCAAAATGACAATAATTTGACGTGCTCAAAATAACCCTATATAATGAGTGAATCGACGCCAAATGCCCCTAGGGGCTTTTTCATATTTCTCCAAAAGTGACTCCGTTCCGGCCCAGTTTTTCTGAAAATTTAGTGCCAAGTGCATCTTGCATAACCCTAAACAGTGCGTGAAATTCAGCACAATTTCACCCTGCCAACTCAAGTTTCAGGAGCGGTAAAGTTTTTCTCCCACGTTTGTGAATCACCACATTCATACCACGTGATTTGTCAGGACCACGTGATCTATCAAGATTTCCATGTAAGGGCTGCTACGGCATAAGGAGAAGCGCATCATGCGCTGCACACGAACATGTACATTCATGGGATTAAGGAAAGTTTGATTCAGTCTTCAAACTTTCTGTTTCCTTCATTTAATTTTATCTTTTGTCGAACCAAGCTTTCCCCTTAATTTCACGACAGATTGCTTTTTGAACACCATCAACTACTGTTAAGGTGTTCTTGGGTCAGTTGCTGCCAGATGTGCCTCACGTATAAAATACTTTATGTGTTTTCTGAAGTAAGCACTACAACGTGGTTGCACGCTGCATACCGCAGGTAACATAAGCTTCATTAAAAAAATGAAATTCAACAGGACCACAAGAAAGAGAAATTGTCTGGTTTGCACTGTAAAGTGTTGACTTCTCGCTTCAAAAGAAAATATATTTTTTGCGTGGATCGAAATGTCAAAAACACGGAAACTTGAGAGAAAATTTTTTTTGCTTCTGCATTATATTATGTAAAGTTGCAACCATGGAGATAAGTTGGACGGTCACTGCGCAATGGGATACCGAAAATATTGTGCTTTTGCGAATTTTTTATAGTTGGTATGTACAGGCAAATTCGAAAGCTTCTCCCGGAAATCGTTTTTCTTCATAAAGTTTTCCGGTTGCTTGCACCCTTGTCGAAATAAAGCTTACGGTGTTCCTATTTGATCGATCCGAATCAAGCAGGATTATTTCGTTGAACGTACAGTGGTTGCGTGAATAACGCAACAAATTAAGTAAGCCAGAGAATGGGTTTTGTGCGGGCACTTGAGACAAGCGGAACTGTATTTGGGAGCTGTGCTCGGTGATTGTAACCTGAGCATCGGTCGCGAAGCGTTATTCACAAAGTTACAGTAACCGGACCCGTCTGGTTGTTTTTAGAGATCTTCAGGTTTTTGTCCAGCTTTGGAACAGACCTACCAGGTTGGCCGCAGGTTTGAAATGTCACGCAAACAGCTTAAATGAACTGGCAGGTTGTCCAAGTGATGCGGACAAAGCAGTTTGTTCGTTTACTTTTGCGGTGGTGTTTGTTTAGTTCGGGTTCATCGAACAGAGGCTTACGTATATCTGCGAAAAAACTCATCTGTTACTTGTCCGACGTTTCCTTCTGGGTTATGTTAAGATTGTCTGCTGCCGGCAGTGTGATGATAGCAGAATGACATATAGCTGAGGCCAGAAACACCTGGCACGCGTTAAGGTGAAGAGAAAACATTTGTTTTCAACTTTGTGAAGCAGTGCAAGCTTCTTAACTGAGGTTTGTGGCGTTGAAGCGACGACCCAAGACTGCTGTTCAAACGTACATGTGCTGGTAACTGGAAGTGTCCATTTTAACGAGATGACCCTGATATTCAGGCCGGCAGACGTTTGCTAGACGTGGTTTTCGGGTGCAGGTAGATAACAATTTCAAGGATACCGTGAATTGAACGTTTCAAAATGACGCGCATAGCTTGATTGGCCATTTCAAACGCCTGTTCATTGCGTGTCATATGACGCACAACATTTCCGGTTCAACCTTATAGCAATTTTTGAAGTCCAGTTTAAGCAGCATTTGGTAAATACAAAATCTTTTTATTATCATCTGAAATGACTTAAGCCAGTAAGCTTCGCTTCAGCTTTGTTTAAGCAGCATTTCAGACACAAAAACACAGTTTGATCCGGACCGACATTTTCAGATATTATATTTTCAAATACACATGGTACTCAAAGTTAGACTACCAGTTCATTCTAAATGTTGCGTCTACATCATTCAGTCCAATGCAACGCGATGCTGCATAGAGAAGACACGCCAGTTGAGCAATTAATGTGATGAAACCGGGATTGTCTTAAAGTACTGCTGGTTCACAACAATGCCAGTGATGTTCAGCGGGTAGTCCACAAAAAGAAGCAAACAATTCGGAAGTATTTGAAGCGACAACACAGCTTCACCAAAATGAAACCAAGTGCAACACTGCTTTGAGATCGTAGATTTTATCTCTGTTGTTTCTGATAATCCGCAAATATTTCCCAAAAATGTCATGATCCGCACCTTGCCAAAGTGGTGACGCACCACAGGCCGCGCTATACTTCCCTCGCAGGCTCAACTTGGACTTGTCTTTGTTAAACGTGGCATTCCCTGCCTCGTTAGCTTAACTCAGGAAAGTGATAAGAATTAATGAAACCAGTTTCCTGTGCATTTTGTAGTTTTGAAAGCACACATTAGATGTCGGAAATGCAAATTCGCAGGGGACTCAATCTCGCAAGACAGTATACAAGGTATATAGGTTTGATTATGCCGTTTAACTCTAAGGCTAAGCCACTGCCGTCTAATTTGGGCGCTCCTCATGAGATCTAAGCCAGCGACGGGTATTGCATACTTGCGAATATTTCTAAGGAAGGTCACTGTGGCTAAAAATTAATTTTGAACTTCTTCAGCAACCTTTTATATCTGGTCCTGAAACCTGTTTGGTGGTCATCTGTTGCAATATATTTGTTCATCTTAACGTTTACGTGGGCAGAACCGTCGCCAGAAAGTTTTCAATAGGGGGACTGTGCATTTTTGCGGGGGGGCTTTGGGTTTGTGAGGGGGGTTTG
>JGI24022J15233_10002602_pt1 | contig 17085 bp, 8 predicted proteins | sample Ectturendosymbi2_FD_15233 | JGI IMG/M metagenome (IMG submission 15233)
TTTATAAAAAAAAACAAAACAGGTGGGTTGTTTTTTTTTTTTTAAAAACGGGTTTTTCTCAACCCTGCTCATACGACTCCGCTTCGTTGGCAGCCAACACAAGTACAACAATCGAACTTCACCGCACACCTTGCAGTATTGCCTAGCCGTAGTATAACGAACGAAAAACATCTGGCTAGCACTCGCTGACGAAAACATTGCCACGCCTCGTAAAACAAGCTTGCAGCATCCCAGATAGTTAGAACCCTTGCAGATTTGTTCTTTTTATTTTCTAAATAGTTTCAAGTAAGTCACGTTAAAACAAAATTTACTCTCGATTTGTGTGAGACTAAACCTTACCCCCAGTCCATAAAGTCACGTAGCAGCTGATAAACCAAATTAAAATAATAAAAGATCAAAGTAGATCAAACCTAAGTTTCGACAAGAAGTTCGGCAAAAAAACAAACCCAAGATCTGTTAAAAAAAAATCTGTCAAAAATGCAACGGGCTCCCTATGGCAAAGTTTTCGATACAGTTCTGTGATACCGATAGGCAGTGTCGATTTTGCTTGATTGGCAGTGACGCTTGTCCAAGTAAAGGCACGGGGAGCCCGTCACACTTTTGGACCTCATCAAAACTGGAGCAATTAGGCTACCCTTCAATTTTTCAATTATCAAATTTCTGCCTAAATTGCCAAAAACGTTGAGATTTGGCAGGCACACGTTGCAACTTTGACAAATGATCCCCAACAAATTTCTTTAGGCTCCTTGAAATCACGAAGCAGCTTTTAACTTTCAAACAAGGCTACAGGCCAGCATATTCCAGTGCTGACTGACTACATCACAACCACCACTCCCCATGCCCACAATCCATCCGCTTCCCTTGGCCAAAAAGATACCATTCACTTACTCTAAGCCACAAGTTATACGTCTTATGTCACAAATCCCTCAAAGACATTTCCCCAAGGATAGGTTATCACAACAAGGAAATACTCGCAATACAATCGCGAGCTACTGGAGCCAGACATCGACATGGTAAATCTGCAAATCAAGCCTTCTCCAAGTGGAAACACTGGCCCTCAACAGACGGTGGCACGCATGGGCCACGACCACAAAACTGATGCGATTTTTTTCGATTTGTTTCACGAAGTGTTTCCGAAACAAAAGTGAGTGTTTCCGAAAAGAAACTATTTTTTAAAAAACGAAAATGCCTTAATTTAAAAAACATTTGCGAAATGAAAGTGTTTTCGAAACGAAAGTAGAATTGTTTTTGTTTTTGAAACGAAAATATTTTAATTTGCAAAGAAAAGTGAAAGTGTTTCCGAAAAGAAAATAATTTTTTTTAAACGAAAATGTTTTATTAAGAAAACATTTGCGAAACGAAAATGTTTTCGAAACGGAAGTCAAATTGTTTTAGCTTTTGAAACGTTTTTTTTTTTTCTCAAAAAAGTGCTTGAAACAAAAATTTCTTAGGGTGGCGCGCATGGGCCACTATAGAAATGTCCGCGCACTGCGTAAAAATTCTTAAGCGCGTGTCTTTCGTGCAGGTTCAACATGTGCGCTTTTTGTTTTGCAATAGCGACGCCTAGCGTCAGTTGCCTACCTAATGCGTAAAGAACCGCAGATTTCTATCAGAAGCTTCGTTATACAGTGTGTAAGCTGTAGCGCTGCGAAGCGCCGTTGATATCATTACTCGTGGTTGACGTCTTTGGCGCGTTTTGCAGAATCGTTCTCAGGTGAAGAAATGCAAAACAGCCGTCTTCAGCACCCTCGTCAATGCCACTCTGTTGGACCCTTGCAGATTCCAGCAAACAGCTTCGTTTAGTTCGGCTCGCTGTCGTTGTGAAGCGTCACTGAGTTACGGGAAAAACCTGCTACATCAGTAATGTTCTTCTTGTTCTCCTTCATCCTATTCGCATGCACTCCACCTTAATGCCGAATATCACTGACGAAGTAACAACTCGTTCGTATTACTTTTCTGCATTGTTGAAGTCTTCGCGCGTTGATACAAGCGACTCCGCGGAACCGATTCGGTTTCGCATGTGCGAGTATGATGTCCAGCAATCTTTGACAAAGGCATTTGATTATGCGTGCCGCATTACAATTCCTAATCTTCCGCGAGAGTTCGTTTGTGCCTCCCAGGGTACAAAACAGTCCCGAGGTGACCAACGATCGCAAAAGGTTGATCGTCAAGCTCAAAGCAGTTTTGTACGCGTTAGTTGCCATATCCCAAACAACTGCTAACATGTCAAAAATAGATGCGGAGGCACCGAGTCTATGACGCCATATGACGTCACGTCACATTTAAAACATGTTGGTAGCCTTTGTTAACAGAGGCTTCAGGGTTTTTACGCTAACGTTGGTATACTCTCTTGTACAAAAAAAACTGCCCTTGCTGTCAATTTCAGACAAAGCATTTCGGTGTTTGAGGAACCCACACAGTTCCGCGCGCGGCTAACGGAAGTTGCGTTCACTCTTTGTTTCATAATGCATGCGTTGTCCAACGCAAAGCGTATTGTCATTCCGCAACAGCAGAGTATCATGCTGCTACAATAATATATCTTGTTTTTTCAACAGTATACGTTAATCAAAAATCAGAACCAAGAAGTGATGGTGGCAAATGTAGGATGAAACAAACAATTTTGAACAAGAGAGACGCAGTCACAGTCAAGTCGTGACATCCGATCCAACGGTGTCTATACATAAATACATGGGAGGCAATGGAAAAGTTCTTAGGTTAACACAACATTGGAAACAAGTTCTGATGCAATAACAAGTTTTACCGTACACAAAAATTTCAGACCGGGTATACTTAACAGTGACATGTTATCTTCGGTTATTTCTGTGTTGTTTGCCGAAACACAAAGCAAAAAAGCCTTGGAGATGAGTTAGAATGTAACAAGATTGCTGTACGTTGGGAATTGCAATCGTGTGTGTGTTTCAATGTAATTACATAGTTACTCTGGACCGCAACATTGCAGCTTTGTTTCATTCAGAAAAACATGCTCGATTCATGTGCACTGATAGGAAGGACGTTCTTGCATGGAATCTTTTGAAACCTGAAATCTAGAACGGTAACCTAAACGGGACAGGCGACAGACACCTGAAGACAGCAAATCGAGCTGTAACGAAAATAATCTCAGAAAATAACGAACCAAAGCATCAAATGTTTCCATGTGTCATCAGCACGTNTTTACCGGAAATATCTAACACAAGAATAACGGCTGGCTAGCTCACTGAAAACCTATAAAAACCACGAATCCAAACATTTTGGCTGTTATACATTTCAGGCTTTACAGCAGTGCAACTAACCACATCATCGTAAGCGACTCTAGACCTGATGTAGGGTGTTCCAAAATTCTAGTGCGAGTAACAGACAGTTCTGTCTCAACTTTAAGCAGTAGCGAACCAAGTAGTCAAGAATTTTAATGTTCTACCTGGTAAATGACGTGCAATAAAAAACCTTTGCCATGAAACAGCTTTGCGTCTCAATAACAAGAACTTGGCAGTTATGATTCGTTGAAAATAATGTTTTACAAGATTAGCAAGTCAGCACGCCCAACAAGCAGCCGCAGTAGCTGTCAGGTATCAAGGGCACAAATGGTTTTAAAAGGAACAGTACTGCATGGACAGCAGTTTTCAGGATTATTTGACGATTTGGAGTGAAAAATATCGGTTTTCATTGATATGTTGAAAAATGTGCCGCTTTTTAACACCGGGTGCAGACCGAGGTGCCGCACGTGAACATACGATTTTCTTTAGCAATGGCGTGCGATTTGAAGAGGCACAGCCTTAGAAAGTAGGCCACCCAAGTCGTCTTTCAGTCAGTTTTATGTTCTAACATATAAGTTTTTAAATTGTAAACTCAGGTCTTTATGAAAAATATGCTGCTTCTGCATAGAAGCATGGAAAGGATAGTTGGTGTCATCACAATCTCTAAAACCTAATTTTCGCCGCTTGTGGAGTCGGATCAGTCTTACATACACTGTCGAGGTGGGAACAAATGAATACAATTTCACCAAGAACCCACGGAAAATTTCTGATGGAATTGTACGAAATTCATATAACGCAAGTAACATTCTCAACTATAATCACAGAGCATTGATCTAAAAGAAAAAAGCATTTCCGTTTTTCGTAGCTCCGTTTGTCTAGCTCTGATGTTGCTACATAAATGAGTACTATAATCACTTTAAACTTTTCTTTCGTTCATACGTTTTGACAAAAGGTAAATCAATATATTCTGACAGCGTGTCAGAAAAATTGGTTGTATAAACAGTGCGAATGTAAATATTGACAGTCAAATGAAACAAAACAGGTAGTGTGATTACATCTCAGTCCTGGCTTGGTCCCATCTTGATAGGGTACCAGCAGAACTATCGGAAATTGCTGAAAACCATGAGGTGTTATTATGTTGATTTCTAGGAATGCTGACCTCGTAAACTTCCCCTGAGGAAAAGCAGGTGTGAAAATGAATACAAAATCCTGATGACAGCACTTAAATTCATCACGTAGCAACGACGTAAGTAAAAACCAGCGATGCCTAAGATTAAAAAACATGGATGGCCCGTTGAGAAGATTCTCATAATTTTTAGGCAGCTACGGATATTCTATTCCATGATCAGGCAAGTCAGCAAGTAGCAAAATACTATTAGTTAGCGACTCTTGCTTCTTTAAAGCGCGCAGTTTTGGTAGCAAACAAACCATACGACATCACAAACAACCAAATTCGTAAAAGGGAACTTGATGCTTGGAAAATTTAGAGGTATGACTTGGACGCCTCGGAAATATTATCTTTACCCCAAACAGGTCCACTAGAACAAACTTAATTCAATTCTAAAATGGCATTTTTTCGCGGGTATGACGTACCAGAAATTCGACTTTGTTCATTTAAGCGGGCTTTATGCGTTGCACAATCATGAAGTTAAGTAAAATACTTCATCATAAAAAATTTCCAAGGTTACGCCGGCGTCATCAAAAAGTTTGATAACGGCAGAACTACGTATTCTGGCGACGAAAATATGTATATTTCCCCAATCACAAGTGTAGAAAGCAATCAAAAATTTGGCTTTCGGAGTGGAATATTTTCAGTATTTTAGTATTAATGAGTAAATGATGCATAGCAAAAAATTCTGGAAAAAATTTGTTTTTCATCAACAAAAGAAATTTACTTGTGAAATGTTGTTTAAAGACCGGCTTGAATGACAAAAATCCTATACCAGAACCTATATTTCACTTACCAAACTTTTTCCAAGTTTCTTGGATGACGTGAACGCCGATTGCAAAGGCAAGTTAGAGTGATCTAAATCCATCTTTTCTTCTTCCCTGTTAGAACACTGCGAGTCTGGCATTTTAGAAAACGCGTTGTGCTCTTGCATGACATCACCGATCATCATTTTCGCACGGCTTATCTGTCCCCTCGTAATGCACCCCGATGAATATAGCGAGTACAAGCTGAGTTCTTCATCGGGAGTTTCGGAGGCTGATTCTTCCATGCCAACAAGAGCAACTTCGTTTTGACGCATGCTTCTGGTTTTGACCGGAGAAAATGAGGTTTTCGTCGACTTCATGTCTGCGAAATGGAAAACGCGGCCTGGTAACGCAGGAAGGTGGTAGGTTACCAGTAACACTGAGCCTGACTTTTTTCGTCCGATAGCAACGTACATGGCTCAAAATTGGAAAAAGTCGCAGCAGGCCCAATGTCGCCAATTTAGCTCGCCAACAACATTCAGTAACGCCATGCCGACGGATGCGTGTTTTATGTCACACGCGGTTCGCCCAAAACTTCTCAAATATGGCATTTACGCAGAGATTCGCAAAGTGAAGCTCATCAAATAAACCATCCAAACAATACCTATCCTTAAAACCAGCGTTTACCAACGAGAAATATACTGAGGGGAAAACCATAAAATAACTTGCTATCAAGGCCGACACAAACTAAGCTTTTTCATGTAAAATTTTTGCCTGGTATGGAGATCAACAAACAGTACTTTGGAGAACAGTCACGAGCTATTTGTAAGAAGTTGTTATTCTTGACCAGTGCCAGAAAAAATGCATATTTCACGGGAATCTAACTTTGATTTCCCGTGAGCTGTCGTGGAGTTTTCTTTACTTACTTCCCACTATTGTATAAGTTTTGCATGAGCTGCCCCTTCAAGGTTGCTGTTTTTCTAAAGAAGAATTGTCAACATTTGAGACTTGATGCATCAGCTGTCATAAAGCTCTTATCCACCTCCCTCGGTTTGCATTTCAAGCGCCGATGTCTGAAACGCCCTGTAATCTATTGCGGTTAAACGCAGACAAAGGGCAAGGCGTGATCAAGACAACCAACTCCTCTGATACACAGAACGAAATAGCATGGAACAGAAATTGAATGACATTGAGTACACGTCGTGTTAGCATTAATGAGTGAAGACGTGTCACTCAATAATGAGTTTACGAACTATGCGTCACGGTGCCGCAATCTTCGCAAAAAAAGCTAGTTTGTCGGTGGAGCGTTACTCTTGTGACTAGAGGTTAACTTGACTTGTGACTTGAGGCTAAACGCTGAGTCGTATGACAGGTACGACTGAAACACTTGTACAAATCTACTGATAGAAAGGGCTAAATCATTACTACACACTTGAAAGCAATACAAGGTTGAAGTACAATAACATGGTGTTGCTGCAACAGTGACATGATGAAGTCCGTCCAAAAAAAACGAAAAAAGACCAAGTATTTAATGAAAATTTCATTGCACAGTGACAAACTGAAAAAATGGCCAAAAGAATTGCAGTGCATTGCAAATTTGCAATGCACTGGTGATGATAACAGGAGTTATCGAAACGTTTGCAATATGTCGTTGACATCGTTGTCGTTGGTCGTGATTTTCATGGAAACTATTTAGTACTTGCGTTTTTCGTGTAACAAAACTAAATTTTATTTTTACGTATAAAGCAAGTAAGTTTATTTTGGTAGAAAAGACTTCCAATTTCCAATGATAAGCCATGTTCACCTTTCAATGACACCATTGCATTAATTTTGGTGACCGCTTGTCGAAAATGGAAGAAGCGATTTGGTGAATTATTAAATTAAACATTCACGATTGTGGATTTTCATTCGTGGTCTTTTTGTACACAGCATCGTATTTGATCACTAGTAACTTTAAACCTGTCGTGCTGTTTAGTGCTTCAAAGGTAAATGCTTAGGAATCGTCTTTAGACAGAAGTGGCGTTGTACTGTAAAATAATTAGTTTTTCTGGCCTTGGAATCTGTGTAGATCAAATATGGGATCGTTATTGAGTGCTACAATTAACTGTAATTTGTCGAGTCAATTTCTAGAAGCGTTGTGGAACTTAACAAGATCAGTTTGCTTGAATTAAAAACCCTGGCCCATGACAAGGTTATTTCGCAGCAGAATGATAGAATTTCCTATCGCAGAGCAGATATCCACGAATGGTGAAGCGACAATGAATAGGTTACCACCAAGAAACAAAAGAAGGTTTGTGAATCTGTCCACGAATCACACAAGTGTTCCTGGCAACAATGTTCCCTCAAAGGTGCGCAACTGCATAAATGCACAGTACCACACCATTTGTGCAGTCAAATCTCCTTCTCACCCACTTGCAACATTCCAAAAGATCGGAACAATACGAAAACAAGAAGCTATTTGAATTAAATGTGCACTTTGTTCGTATTTTGACAAGCTTTTATACCTATTCTAATAATTCACAAAGTTAGTAACTCATTTAGAACTCAGTCTTAAAATATTCGTGCTCACTAAAACAAACATTTGCTCAGTGGAAAATTTTCTTAGAGGGAACACTGCCCGGCAATATATTACTAGACTTATGACATCGCCGCTTTTACTGATCCCACATCTGATGATGCATTGATGCAGCCCGTTTTTTGAAAAACATATATAGCAAACTTCGGTTCGAAGGAATATATAAGTGGAAAGACGAGACTCCAGTATTGCATAAAGTTTGGTTTCGCATGCAAATAAAAATGATTTGAGCGTAACTACAAACAATGTGGCTGCATGTGAACTTCAGTTAGACTTCACAGAAGCAACGGCATACAGCACATTGCGATTTACGAGCAATGACCGAAGTCGCTGGATGGCAACCCATTTGATTTGAGCCACAACTACTGGATATACTAATGATGGGTAACATTACTGTATTTGCGGGCCACTTTTATGTGCCTAGGGCACTTCTGTGGGTCATTCTGTTTTTGGTACGCTTTACACAATATAGCTTTTTGCCCTTCTGCAATCATTTCCGACTTTTGATCATGTCCGGGAACAAAGGACTATAAAAAGGTTACTCTCTCAACTTTTCAGCGTATTTTCCAGGAATACAAACTCTTCGCATCTATTTCGGGTTGCTGCGGCCGTTCCTATTGGTTTACAGTCCACATCAGCGTAAGTGCGCTGCCGTAGTTGGCTACAGGCCTGTTGTTAGTCCATACCAAGGATTAATCAATGTGCTTCATAAAAATACCACGAATGCAAACATATTCCACACCAGACAAGCGGGGGGGGGGTTAACTTGTGTTTCCTTACCGCTTGGCAAAATTCAACGATAAGAATAAATCCCAACTAATTTTTCTTTATTCACTTCTGCAAATGCAGATGATTGGTCAAGAGGTAAAAATGATTTTGGAGTAAGGAGTTGACATAAAAGTATAATAAAGCAATCAATATTATTTTTTTCTTTTGTCAGTAACTTATGTCCTGAACATGAATAATGCAGCACACACGGGTTGCTGAAGTAAAACCTACTTGCGCAGAGAGACGTGTTAAAAGCATAATGTCAGTATTAGCATAACTCTTGATATACGAAAGCAACGCTTCTACTTTTTACAAAATGAGCGTTTGCCCTAAATCATGATTCAACAAATTTACCCTGGGTGAGCAAAGCCCGAAACCGGTGACAAGGACAATCAAAGCCTCATACAACTTGGAAAGCAGTTGTACTACTGCAAGAGAGCGGACTATATTCAACTATGAGTTCTATCTGGTTTGTAACCACATGTTGGTTGTCGCCTCTAATCCGTCCTATGACGGCACTCTCCCGATTAATGTATGAGCAAGTAAGGATTTCCTCATCTACGTATCACTAATCGGCGTTTATTGGTTGCGTTACGACATACGCTTACCCCATAACAAGTTGCTTTGTCACAGTTCAACGAGGTCTCAAACTAAATGCAATTGAACTGCATCGAACAGCTGCAAACCAGACAATGCTTGAACCGAATTGAGGTGACGCTGATATCTGCATCTAGTTGAAACAAGCGGAAAGGGACTCCAACGGCAAATAAATAGAAAAAAGGCAATTACGAAAAACAGCAGTGTAACTCCAATCTCAAACGGCTAATGCTAGCGACCGAAACTTAGGGAAAAATGTAACAAAAGTTTTTTATTTAAACTTATCAGACCCACTACGGAAAAAGGCATGTATCTTGCTATAGAACTTATCAGGTTCTGTCCATGGCGACTGGCTCGTCTAAGCGTTTGACGCATTTAAATAATAACTTCATAAAACGATGAGACAACTTCGCAACACAGATAACCTTTTGTCCCAGCGTTTATTGTCCAGTTACTCGAATTTTAGACTTCAGCATATCTTGCTCAACAAAAAACTACGAATACTTCATCTTTTTTTCACTGATACAAGAAAATGGTCAACGTTTGCTAGTGCTTTACTTTAGTGTAAGCAGGGTCGGAAACTTGCGTCTCTTTGGCTCCTTTAAAGTGGCTCTCTCTGGATTTGATAAAGCTTGAAATTCAAATTCTGCATTTGAATATGATTAGAAATAAGTTGATTACAATTTAGCCTACGTCCTTATAAAGTACCATGAAAAATAAAACGGTATCAACGTTTTACGGCTCCACACCGATCATGTCTGCTGGAAGATAAATTAGAATAACTCTTTTGTTAAATAAGGTTGCCGACTGCTGTAAGACGATTGGGCACACTCGTTATTCCCAGTGCTGCTATCGCGATTATATCATAGTCAGCCTCGCTTACAAATCCTATCTTATGTCGATCACCACTCCGAGTGAAGAATTAAATTTTAAAGATTAAAACTTGCTACAGTCGTCAGACTTCACAAAATTTTATGTAGACTGACAACTTTTGGCACTCTCTGCAATTCACTTTCGGTTTTTACGATGAAACTGCCGAAAGGTCTTGTAGTGAGGTTCAGGTGCACACTGTGTTTTTTTGGAAACTAACAAAAGTCATGCCGTACAAGCTCTGCCCGTCATGTCTACCACGCAGAAGCGCAATTAACAAGAACGAACCGCAGATTCATGCCATTTGAGACAAGGATGGCGCCCAAGCGTACTTTAACTAAGGAGCTGCCAGTTAACATCAGGCTCTTTTGACAGATTGAAAATCGTCCCATCAAAACAGAGAAGTATGACGTCAAAAGAAAAGAAGGTTAGGTCAAAGCTTGTACATACAACCACATGAGAATAGCGATATCACACTGGCCATAAAACGATCGCATTGTCGCTTTTTTTCTCAACAGCAGTTTACCTTCTTCATTGCTAGTCTCTAAGCGCCTCTGTGCAACTGTCTTAGTATTACTAACACGATTTTATCACTGAAACAAATGACACAAAAGACATATATCAGAATTAAACCATGTGATACACATGAATGCAACAGTTTCTTCTCTTCAACAGTACAAATCAGTCATTTAATCTTTCTTCCACGTTTTATTCTGCTGCAAAAATTTGATCTGTGTTAAGGAATAAAACGTGTATTGGCAAATCCAAAGTTTCTTTGTGATATACATCTTTTTAGCTGAACGATACTCGTAAGATCATCCTTTTCATTTCATCCAGTCTATGAAGCCCTCATTTTCCAGAGTATCTTTTCACCCAACTATCTTTGCGTTGGCCGCATATTCCACAAACTGCACCTTTTCAACGCGTGCCATACGTTTCGAGACGTTCAGAACGTGTTTTTAGATCGACATAAAAGACAACCTAACGAGGTCAATGCTGGCAAAGGGTCATTATTCATATTGGTGACTTACCAATATAATACTGAAACTTACGCATAATACGTTAGTGAGATCAAAGTTGGTCGAGCACCGCACATGTATCAGATATTTCATCCGCCACGAGCACGTTTGCAGTAGTCTCGAGGTGAGCATTAACAATAAAAGCACTCTCATTACACGAAAGTGTGCTCACATGCATTAACCTTCAAGTTAGTAGCACCTGAAAAGATTTTGCAGCGTTTGGGTCTCGTCTCACACGCGTGTATTTGAATCAGTTGATTAAACGAAACCTTTTTTTCAGACTGCAAGAATGATGCGTTTGTTTCTGACGGAGATTTTAAATTGGCTGAAAGTTTATCCATGTTCTGAATCTCGCTTCCTGACATTTTCAAACCCAATTCAATTTTAACACACGGCAGCTGAAGTTTATCACCCGATGTTTCGCACTTCAATGAACTAGCGATTCAGATAACAAAAACAGAGCTCAACTTTTCTCTTGGACCTCGTTCCATTGCATGTTTTTCTCGAAAATTAGTTTTTATATCATATCAGCGCCCTAAAGCAGGGGTCCGCAAATAGTGGGTCGTCGTAAGACCTCCCCTGGGTTGCGAAATAATTTAAGTTTACATTTTAAATTTGCCATTCTCATTAGACAGAATAAATGAAACCGTTTACTGCTTTATGTTTTAAGTTTCGTACAATTTTGTGCAAGAAAATAGCTACTGCCAGCAGTAGTCCTAAAAATTATATTCAATTATAGAATATTCTCCATAAAACCAGATGATCACGAAATGTTTAGGTCATGAAAATTTAGAACTATTTTTTGGGGTCGCGCCAATAAGTATTTGCAGACCCCTGCCCTAAAGAAATAACACAGATGCGTATTGAACATAGCTATTATACACAAATGTCACACACACAACACCTATTCGCGTACTGTCGCCGTAGATTTCAGCTCAATGGCTCTGAAAAGTCGCTACAAATGTTTACGCAGTTCTACCCGTGAAGAGAATTACACAGTTTCCTTTGTAAGACAACTAAGCAAAAATGTCAATTTTGCGGGACAAACTCCGCTTAAAAAAGTATTTTTTGACAATTTGTAATTTTGAAACAGATAAACTACCGCAAAAACATGCCAGTTTTACAAAGACAAACCGGCTGTGGAGATGGTGTCTTCCCCCTTCAAATCTTTCCCACTTTGAAGGTTACATGATGATGATTCGGCTTTGTTCGCTGATGACAAGGTGACGGCAGTCCCCGTACATCGTCCACTTTTTCTTCCTCCCACACCTCTTTTAATTGAGCTACTCTCCTGATTTTCTGGTTTGTCTAACCCTGAACCTGCAACAAAAGTTTCCAGCCAATTTCGTTCAAAAGCAATGAAAATTCGCAACCGAGTCAGTACACCACAAGAATAAACAAATTGAACATCAACATTGCCATAGAAATGAATAAGAACTGAATTTGGATCTTCTTAACGTAATCTAAATGCAAGCCAAACACAAACAGAATAACAAACGTCTTCTGCCTGCCTGCCTGCACGGGACGACAGGCGAATTAGCAAGCGCACACATTCGCCAACAACTGTCTGGGGTTTCAGGTGACGCCATTTGTCTACTAGACTCTGGATGGCAGCTGTGCATAACATCACAGCGATGGACAGCGCGACGTCATGCTAAAAATAGGTGTTTATTTAGATATCTTTCTAACATAGTTGTGTGTTGTTCTTAAACATCATGACACACTGAAACGCAGGGTAGAGCAATAAAAAAACGATATGAAACAGATAAATCTTATTTGCTCACTTCTCAGGGCAGGCTTGTCCGATAGCAGCATAAACTAGAATAAAAATCATATTGAAACAACAAACAAGACCTGAAATACATGTGCAAAAATTATGACAGAACTGAGAAAATTTGATTTACCTTTTGTACTGCTTGCATGTTAAGAGCCTTAAAATCTGTTTTCAGCAAATGTGTAACTGAATATATAATTCATGCAAAAAAACTTCTATTACGGAATATACTGCCTGCATTTGTAATGAAAACATTGCCTGCATTTGCCCTCCTTTACAGAAATAAATTTGCTTGAATTTTCTTGCATTGAAACTGTAGAAGCAAAATCTCTTGTCTGATAAACAATTCATCAGATCCAGGTCAATTTCAGTTGCAAAATTGTTCACTTTGTAATAACATCTACTTTTAAAGTTTACAGTTGTATGGGAAATTCTGTCCAATGGTACTGCTCATGATAAGATCAACTGCTTAGTGTGTACATCAACCTATGTTTAAGGTACGCCAGGGTAACAGCAAGACATCAACACAAAATGAACTGTGCAAGGACATATAAGACAGCATCGCAATATTTTCATGTCCTGTAATCACACATCTTAGGAGTATTCCATTTATCATCAGATTTTTCCAAATTTTGTAACCATTAGTATGGCGATTCCATACAAATGTCAACCACACACTATTTTCTCCAATTAAATTTAGACGTATTTCATTGTCAAATCTTGAAACTAGATATGATAAAGTTTCTCTTATGGTATGTGGCACACATGGGTGCTATGCACAGAATCATCTAGATGTGATATGTGGAATGTAGTGGACTGTGAATAACTTTGATTGTGCAAAATATACACATTTTGTTTCTAAATTATTTTGAAGTTGGTAAAACCTGTTTGCAACCACTACATGGTACAACATTCAGTGCAAAAGGTGTGTGTTCTTCAATGCTTGACAATTGTATTTTGCCCAAAATAAGAATGCTTTTTATGACAGGTTCTTATGTCACACATTTCATGTTCCTTTTGCGTTAAATTTTTTGTAAAAGTTTAATATGGTACTTTTTTTAAAGTCAGTTTATCTTTAATTTGCTATTACTGAGCACATTCAACCCATTGGTGAATTTCTTAACATTCAGATTGTGCATATAGACAATACAGTAAACTGGTCACACATGTCACACTGTGTAACACCACTTTAATTTTATGTAAAAGTGCACAAGTTGAAAGGAATTAAATTAGATGTGTGGTTAGTACATGCAATTTATACAATAGTTTGCATTGCTTCCTTATAACATTGCTGTGCATGAGTAACATGTCTCTGCATACATTAGCAAACCGCAGCTTCAATTTAAAACTGTGGTTAGTGACAATCAACAAACATGCATTTATACACTACAAAATACTTGTTGGGCCATGGCTTCACTGTCCAGCAAGCACATTTATTGCTCATTGCTATGACTGCAACAGCTGGCAAAATTTTTATCAATGGACAGAGCAACAACTGCATTAATGCTGAATTACCTTCTGTGAAAGCTATAGTGCAATGCACATTTTGGTTTTCAGAGAAACTTTTAAAACAAATGTTTGATAAAGAGTGAAGCAAGCATTCCAAGCAACAACACAATTGCACCTGCTAGCCAGCAATTAAGTCAACAGTAGGTTCAAGCTGACAGCGAAAAAATTTGTAACTCCCTTTTCATTCTCAGCACATGACTAGGCAACTTTGTCCATTCTGCAAATTTACTCAACCCAAGCTGCTCTGGCTGCAGAATTATACACAAGTTTTCAATAGCCATGTGCTTGATAAAAAGTGCTTTCTAGAACTAACAATGGGCATGACTATGTCACAAAGAGCTTTATTCAATATTGGTACCACAAAAAAATTATGGCTCTCATTTAAGATTCGTTTTTTTAATTAATAACTTATAAATTGAAGGCATGGATTTTTGTATATTGAGGTTCAAAGTGGTAACTGCCTGTTACGTAGTGCTTCCGAGTAACTTAAGTAATTCAAGCAAATCAGCAAAATCAACATTTAGGCTTAAAAACATGCAAGTACAACAAAATCATTGCTGTCTTTAAATCACATAATGGGTGGTTCAGACAAAAATCACACCTGTTGGCTGCAATTCAATTTAATGGAATGACTTTCTAGTTCCAGAGTGTAATCATGCTGATGATCAACAATTGTGACTTAAACTCACTCTGTACAGGCAGGAAATCTATTAACCTGGATGGCTTATTTTATGCGTGATGATGCATGTCATATAAAAATTTCGTTTACAGCAACAGACGTGGCTGCTAAAATCTGAACTTTCCTATAAACAAATTACTTGAAATATTGTGTAATGATAAAATTACTTAACACTTTGAGAACCGGTCTATGATATTTTCGTACTTTGATTTCGCCCTAAAAAACAGCAGTTTTCGGTTGCCTTACCAATGCCTTAGCTCCTCCGCGGATTGCGCTAGAGAGCTGTTCAACGGCTTAAACGGATCGGCCAGTCTAGTAGATTGCACATGAAAAAAATTTTTTGGTTGGTGGTGCAGATTTTTTGTGACTGACATCATAAGTAAAGTAGTTTTAGGGTTATTTTGGCTCACGTTGCCTGTCCTAGGGTCCAACCGCTAGGCCAAAGTGTTTCGCTAAAGTTTTCATTAGTAACTAGGCTCGAGTACAAGTCTTTTGAGCCTTTGTTCAACTTTCTAGCATTTCTGGTTCAAAAGTTATGATCTAAAATAAACAAATTAATTTATTAGCTAATTACCGGTAGTCAAATATTTACTAACTTACATCATAACTTTTGAACCCGAAACCCCAGCAGGTCATGCAAAGTATCAAAAGACTCGGATTGTAGCCTAGTTTCCAGTAAAAACTTTAGCGAAATACTACCACCTAATGGTTGGCGCCCAGGGCCAGGCAAAGTGGGCCAAGATGGCCTAAAAGACCTCCACTTATGACATCACTCACAAAAAACGCAACCCCCAAGCAAAAATTTTGTTTTCGAGTGCAGACCAGAAGACTTGCCGCGTCTTTTGAGACTTTTACCAGGTCTGTAGAACATACCGGACTGGAGAAATTCCCGCACAAAGCCACGTGCGTTTAGGTGTTTTTTTTTCTGAAAATCCCCGACAGCAGCTGGACGCCAAAGAGTTAATCAAGTAATTCCGTGGTTGCCAAACTGTGCGTCGCAATGCCCTGGTGCCTCATTTTAATTTTCCAAGGTCGTCCCACGAAAGTAAATTTAGCGCTGTTTTATTCATTGAGCTAATAAAAGTAAAATTCAGTGCAGTTATATAACTTCCCCAAAGAGCAGTTATTGTTCAAGTGCAATGATGCTGACAGTACATAGCCTATTTTCCATATTATGATTACATAACTGTCAAACAAACGCATTGCATAAAATTTAATTTACTTTGCATGAATTTATCAAGCTATGAATGGATTTGTGATCCTATCATCCAAACTACCTCATCGTGCTTCACCCAGCTAAGAAAAACAAAACTATATTGACCTTACCTGGATGATAATGTCCTGAAAAGAAAGTTTAATTCAGGAAATCTGACAAATTTTTGAATTTTAGTGAATCCCTTTTGTTCCCTCGTATTTATGCAAAGCAGGATTTTTTGCCATGGCCATGATTGAAACCAAATAGTGATTAGACCTTGAGAAGTAAATACGGGTGGCAGTTTCACAAATTTTTCCACTATTTGACTGTAACTAGTGAAAATAAGCAAGCCTACATTCACTGTAATTGATGCATATTTCTTTTTGTTGTTTCCTCAATAAACAAAATATTTACTATTTATTATGTGTCTTTAAATAAGTTTTTAACCTGAGTGTAATTGGAACAAACAAGATTGTAACAGTAATTGGAACAAACAAGATTGTAAAACTGACAGTGACAAGGACCAGATGGCCTTGTCGCGGCACTATTCGGAAAACCACGACACTATAAACAAGCTATCTCTGCACAAAGCATACACCGTTACTTTTGTCGAACAACCAAATTGTCACTCTCTGGATATCTGTGAAAATAAATGGGTATCATCTAATTGACGCGGAAATCAATATTCAGAACATGATCCTCCCCATGTGAAATAATTATTACGATGCTTTGTGTTGTTTGACTCAATCCGATGTTGTCTTCTGCTTTGTGTGCTAGCTTTTCTCTCAACACAGCATGCTTACTCCCACCGCAGCGTTTAAAGCGAACTTGTGGCATGTTTAAATGCGTACCCCAGAGACTTACTCCCCGCACATGGCTTACTATTTTTCTCTACCGTTGTTAGTCATTTCACCAAGAGTTAGTTTTTAGTTGG
>JGI24022J15233_10002605_pt1 | contig 17078 bp, 9 predicted proteins | sample Ectturendosymbi2_FD_15233 | JGI IMG/M metagenome (IMG submission 15233)
AGGCAAGAAAGGCCGAAGACGGTCCAGGAAAAACCGAAGAAGGAAGAACAGAAAGAACCGGTCCAGGCGAGACCTCACCGACGCGATCGCTCGTCTTCTTGAGAGCAACGACGGTGATCGGGTGATTCGAGCCGTTGCCGCTGCCGTAAGCAGCCAAGACGCAGTGGAAGATGTCAGGCTTGCCGAAGAGATCATCACACGCACGGCGAAAAAATGTGAGTGCAGCTCAAACAAACTAGCCAGTCTTTAGAGCACGAGACTGATGCTTACCGGTTCATGGAAATTAAAACCGTCATGATACAAGCGCCTGTTAGCGAAGTTCAAGTCTATGGAACGAACCGCCAGCATGCTTGGGCGGATAGCGTGCACGACTGACATCTTGCACGAGCAAGTTGCATGAATTGAAATGGGAACTCCAGTGCATGCTAAAATGTACATTTTTCCGTCGCCTAAACGAACGTTACTTGCATGGTAGACTCAGCACATTTACGTTTGTCGATTATTTTTAAGCAAATCACTGTCAATCGTTTTTTCAACGAAATAGCCGGTGTCGTACGCTTTGAACTGCAACTTTTTTCACTGTAATACTTGGATTTCGCAAGCCACTGGATGTTTACTTGCAATTAATTCCGGCTAACGCTTGACCACCAGCCGAAGTTCGTGCTGGACAATTAGCCGTAATTTTGCTAAAAAGAGAACGAGAGAAGCTCGTTTTTCGTAGTGCTTGCGACAAACGCGCATATTCGCGCATTGCTTGTTCTTCAGCTCGATGTTCTTAAAAACGCCTACTTGATTTTGAGAGGTCTACTTATCGTCGACTTCTGGATCGCACGAAGTGTTACTGGCATGATTATCGCTTTCTTTCGCAACTGTGCATGACGCTTTAACCAAAGCTTGCACGTCTCGAGGTGACTATTTTCGCGTATGGTTCTCTATCGATCATCTTCTTCAGCATGTGCTTGCATATATTTTCGACTATCGGTGCTTCACATATTTGTCACTGTTGATTCGTTTTTTTGCGACCATGACCCGCTTGCCGTCTTTTTTGCATTTTCGCTGACCTGCGCCGCACGTTGCACGCTGAGGCTGTAGCTTGCTTGCGTACGTGGGACGCCAATGAGGTTATGCCGCATGGGAATAGTTCCAGAAAGATCGGGTTTGCTGCAAAGGAATTTGCTGGCCGATTTCTATCGCCTGCCCTGACTTTGCGCAAAGTGCCTTGCGCGACCATTGTTAATTTGACCAGCGCGACGAGTCGAGCGACGCGACCAGCTCGCAAACGCCTTGACTGGCGGGAGATTCCTAACTGTTTGGGCGAGATCGATATCGGGCGGGGATAGCGTCGCGATCAATTCATTTTCGCCATGTTTTCGAAATTCAAATGTTTCCTGTAAACGCGCGGTCGTTTGTCAGAGCAAATTGCCGGGCGATGAAACAAGTTTCAGCATGAGGAGCGCGCGCAAATGCGCCTTTTAAACCAAGGTGCGATGCGATTCGTAGTGCGTCTGAAATTACTCGGCACTTGCAACGATAAGTTGTCAGCCGTGTTTTGACATTGTTCTCTTCTTACGACAGCAATCCTTGGCCAGCAAATGCCACTTGCGCAACCGACTGCATGACTCAGTAGCGAGCTTTTCGGGGCTGTAGTATCCTCCGTCGCGGCGAGCGAACGCTGTGCTCCGGTGCGCGCACGATATTGTAATCTTGCGTTCTGTACATAGTTTTCTAGAAACATTTTTCGCGCAACTGTGTAACGAAAAAGTGTTATTGCTTGCTTAGAACTGTTTTGAAAAACTACGATTTCGTTTCGAGATCTGCAAAATTTCAAAGATTCGCTTTGCTATTGAAAAAACTGCGTTTTAGTGTGTTGTTGATATTTGTGAGAACGCGGAAAAAAGCGAAAAATAAACGATGTGAGTGGAAACCTAAAACCTTCACCTTAATTTCAGAGAGCACTGGCTAAGGTCAAGAAAGTTGAAAGAAGAACATAAGAATTTCGGAAAGAGATTCAAGGTCGCGTGGCGCCCTGTCATGGTGTGGAAAAATCCTGGCCAACCTTTTAAGTAGAACAGAGTAGTGCGCGTGGACGCTTGTTTCGGTTTTCTTCATCAACCAGATGATGATTCGTCCCTCTCTTTGACGCTTTTCGTCAGGTTATTGCTGATTGCAAGATCTCCTCGGAATTGCAACGAGAATGCAGACACTTGCAAAGCTCTGATGTTCGAAAACAACTTCATTCAGTTTTCATTCGCGCGATACTTCAAAACTTGTTGAAAAACATCGCGCACAGATTAGATCTATAATGGTACTGAAACGTTGTTTGTCTTGTTTGACAAAAACAAACGCATACTTTTGGCTCGTTTACATACATGCAGAATAGGTACGAAACGCACTTGCTTTTTGTAATTTTTTTGATTTTTTATTATTGATATATTTCATACAGCTGTTTTATACTTATTTATTGATATATTTCATACAGCTGTTTTATACAACGTTGCTTCGAAGCTATTTATAATAAATTAATGTGTAGAGGCAGTAAATATAGTTTGCGTCGAAAACAGTTTGGGCAAGATGAATGAACTTTTAACTGTAAACTGTGAAAAACATTTTGGCGATGAAGCAACGGGGTTAAGTTATTTTCTATTGTTCATTTATTTTGCGCACTTACTTTGTTCTAACACCAGTACTTCAGCAAAACATGGCTCGTGGGCCAGTGCAAAAGCATTGCGTTGTGATGCACCACATATGAGGCAAGGCACGTTAAACCTGAAAACGCTGATAAAGGTGCCGATGCTCATGGCAAGCTGATTTTGTTCTTGCGAAAGGCAGGCACGAATAATGTTCCTGTTCATTACATTACCTTTATTCCCGTTGCGCCAAATGCAAGCACTTGGCATGTTTTCAAGCGCACTTCTCTCAGTTTATTTCATTTTTATACTGTGCCGTTAAAAAGTGCAGTGCAGTATAAGCAAACAGTATTTTACTGTGTTTGCTTAAAAATGCATAAGCTCGCGGAAGAGTGTACTGATGGTGGGATGAAAAATTCAACAATTTTCGATTAAAACTTTTCTCCCTAGTATAGCTTTAGTTTAGTGATTGTAACAACATTTGTTAAACCTGTGCTCGTGTATTTATATGTATTGCCTCGTTCATGAAAACGCATTGCTTGTTTTTTTTATCAATTTGAAAACACTGTTCTACTGTTGCCTTTTTCTGTAAGCCGTTGTTTCTTTTGCTCCTGAAACATTGCGTGTTTTTATCACTTCACTGTTTTATGCGCCCGTAACGTTCAACACCGAAGCAACTTGTCGGCTTTTATTCGGAAACGTGAAAACATGAAGTAGTGGATTAATTTCAAGCTTTGACTTATGTTGAAGTGTGTTGTGAATGTTACGGAGAAATTGCGTCAGAAAGCAAGAAACGCTTTGTCCACTGTAACTGCATTTTTCGCTCAATAAATTTACATGTGTATTTCTTGCTGCTGCCAACTGCAAATGATACCTCAGCAAAACAGCTTAGCCGTGCACACTTGCAAACAGATAAGCATTTTTGAAAAAAGTGCGACTACGAGGGTACTGCATACAGCCAGCATGAGCCACAATGAGCTAGTAAAGCAAGAAATTTTACTCAAGGTTATAGAGGCGAAAAATAACGTTAAACACCTACTTGGCCCAATTTTTTGTTTTCAGTAACAAGCCAAAACAATTGTAAAATTTTAACGGCACTTGATCGGTTGCTGTGTGTGGAAAAAACAGAGGCATGTTTGGTAATGGTAATCTGTTATCAGCACCAATCATCTGATTGGAAAATGAACGCAATAAAATACAAACGAATGGAAGATCGTTGCTTTTGTATTATTGCCATATATGCATATTACAAGCATCAGCGACCGTGCTTGTCTTTGACGAGAAAAATGTGAACGATATGTTTTTTTATAGTAAGATTTATTCCCTAAGATAACAAAGTAAAATCAACAATATATTCATGATGTCGCCGACTGTGTCGAATTGCTGTTCATTTGCCAACATTTGTAAAACTAGAGAACTATCATGAAGTCTTGAGATTATTGGTAATTTTTTCTCCCCTTTTCTTATATAGGTAAGGTAAAACTGAATATCAAGTTTCAGCTTCAAATTAAAAGCGTCATCTTCAAACATTAATTGCACAATGTTGTACCCAAACAAAAACAAATATTTTGTGCTGGATGAAAGCTAGCACTGCAATACGTAACACCTCGCTGGTGTACACACGGAAGGAGAGTTAAAGCATCGGTGACTCGTTTTATTCATTTCGTGATTGACTTCTGGTGGCGTAAGTAATGTCTCCATTGCCCTGATTTTTGTAATCTATTAAAATGAGATGTTATTTTATTTTAAATGTACATTCACCTGTTCTTAACTAGAGCTGTTTCTGTAAATATATTAGTTTGTATATTTCTAAGTCTATATGTTTTAACCCTGCTTAGGTAACCTCTAAACACAAACACCGTTGTTGCCCTTGCACAAACTGGGCAGATTTTGTTTGTTCGCTTATACTGGACTAATTGACAAGTTTAGACGTGCGCGCGGGTTTTTCTACAACTTAGCAAGTCTTCTCAAGCTCATCCGATCAGAAAAAAACAACGTGTTGATTTTGGAAAACCTTTTTGTATGATGAAAAACAAAAGCAATTTTCCGAACAAAAACGTGGAAAGTGCTCTTAACAAATGAACAAAAAAGTAAAGAAAAATCAAAAAATTCCGCCAGTAAACGTCATTGCTGGTCGGTTTAAGGTTTAAACAGAACCTCATTTCATGCTTGTGGTTCTATCTGTAATAAAAGTAAATCAGGTTGAGACATGAAATTTTTCTGATTTCATTGCAATTTTCAGCAACATTAATCAACCTTGCCCAAAATGGGCAAATTTTTACGACAATCAGGCAAATGAGATAAACTTGCCCAAAATGGGCAAATGCTTTACGACAATTCTTGGGCAATCAGATTGATTGCGGCACTGCTATTGACTTTCATGTCTCACATACGGCCAGTCCTCTCGCCACAGGGGGGATTTGGTGGGCTAAGCCCCCCAAATAATGCACCAAGCCCCCCCTAATTGAAATATGAAGACTATAAATTAGTGAATTTTGTCAATTTTTACAATGCCAAGGCATCAAAAGGGAAACAAAAAACTCACAGTAACCATAACGTCGGGTGACTTTCAGCCGAACTCACAATCAACCATAACGTCGGGTGATTTTTACCTAGGGACCACGTGGCCACTACTCCTGTTCGGGTGGAAATCACCCGGGGTTAATATTCCAGGGGTGTGAGTAATCTTTGCAGAAAACTTGAAAATGATCAATGCAGACAAGTGTTCCCCATCGTTGGCAGTTGGCACATGAACCTCGTTTTGTTCTGTTTTTGTGGTGGGCAGGTTCCACAGCGTTGTCTGGTGTCAAAGTTCATGTCTTCGGCAAAATGCTTTGGCCTTTTACCACAAGTGCACGCGCAACAAGGAGCAAGCCTTTTTTGGCTAAGCCAAAGCTCTAGAAACTTCAATTAGGAAAAGAGAAGCACAAGGTTCATCATGCCCTCAATAAAACGCTTTGATCTTTCACCACAAGTGCACACACAACAAGGAGCAGACTCTTTCTGGCTCCAATTTCTTTCCTCTGACGGAGAAGGCGTCATACATTCTCCTGCCTGTTTCTCGGAAAACCACGAGCTGAGCAGGAGCCATTCGCGCCACATTGGTTTGTGTCGTTGGGGCATGCACTCGCGTCATCTACTCCCGTGCTGGCTTCGGTCAAAGGTTGCTGGCGTGGCTTACTAGTGAACCTACATGCACCAACTCCTTTTGCCCATATTGGTCAAGGTTACATTAGGAGGGATCTTTGTGCAGGAATTTTGTTACACCTCAGGTAACCATGGGTCGATTTGGTCAAAATTTTGTTCCCCATCGAAAACTACAAAACGTGTGCAGATTTTGATAGGACTGCCCGAAAGAGCGTCTGAAAAAATGTAGCTACTGCAAGAACCAGCTTTCTACGTGAACGTTAACTAATTTTTAATTTAAGTGGAAGAACCGTTTGCCCAAACTGGGCAGAGGTTACCTGAGCAGGGTTAACTAAAGTGTATTTGAACTGAATCGAAGTGAGAATCGATGGCAAAGATAAAATCAAAATCATGTTTCAGTAACAGCACACACATATTTTTGTAAAGATAGTGAGAGTGTGTTGTTTCCAAAACGGCTCGAACTTTGTTAATCTTAAGAGAATGTACAACAACAGTCTACAAATATGTTTTATTGGGCCCTTTCCCAGTAGAAAATATTTGCTTATTGTCCTCAGCTTTGTTGAAAGTGACCAGACAGCAACGTTTCATGTGAACCAAAGTTATATGCAGAAAATACACGAATGGATTCTTTGCTGCAGTTGATTGAGAGTGAAAATAACGCAATTATGAATTTTTATTCATATTTTTCAGCATCAGTTTTTGTTTTCACTAATGATAGATCTTGACCACTTGTGAATTGCTTGAGAACGTTTAAGATATTTGTGCCTCCGCGCTATTAATTTAGTCGTAAGCAACCTCATGAACGGTTTGCCGAATTCAACACCTTTCTATCCGCACCACACTCGTGTAAATCCTGACAGATAGAAGGTGAACGTCTTGCTGATGCCAGGAAGCCTTGCTTAGCTCAATGGCTCAGCTTTAATGTTTCTAAGTTTTAGAACTCTAATGTTGTTGTCAGTTAAAGCATAAATGACCTTTTAGTTATAACCGCCATTTCGTGAATTTTTCTACAATGACAACTGCTTTCGGCCTGTTTTTACAAGCGCGCAAACCAACACGTGAAATGAAACGCCTTTTTCATAGTCTTTTCAAGCTCTTCTCAGCACCCACTGAGAACTTAGAGATGCAGGACGACGTTCATGCAACTTGCTGATAAATACTTGCATGAGTACGTGGTACTGCTGATGATTCTATTTGAATAAGAGCTGTGATGCCTACCCAGTAGACGAAATAAGTACTCTGATAAGATCGTAGTGTCTGATTCTTGGCTGTGAAAAGATTCATTTCGATAGACAGCAACCTTTTGGCGATGTCACTGATTCAGCCACTGAAACGAAACATGGAGGTAGTGGTTATAGTATCAATTACTGTATGTGGGAGGTTGTGGTTACGGAACACGTAGCTTTTTTTTCGCACAACCCATGCTGTTTCTCATTCTCGCTCTGGCACGCAATGCACTAAACTTCTCTTTTGGCCAGGGGCGCGTGTGCCATTGAGGAAATGTTGTTTGCGAAGGGGACTGCAAAACAACAGCAAATTTTGCTCACAGGTGTAGCCTACACGACATTCAATGAGATCGATATAGCCGTTTATGATCTTTCGCAAAGCACCAAACTCAATTTTCTTCGCCGCATTTCTGTCACAGGTGACCGCACATTGCAGCTAAAAATACTCTCTTCGAATTTTATCGATGAGCCACCTATCCATTACTTTGACTGACACTCAGGAGTGAAGATGAAAGATGATTACCTGCGTCGGTTTCTCGTATGCAGAGACATGAACAGTGCTTCTTTCGCAAGAAACAACTTGGCCTGAGTGGTAATAGTATCCCTCTTGGTGGCTTTGAAAACTTTTTTGAACTTTTTTTGCGTCTGACTTTTATGTAATACAGTAGATTAAGCAGAACATCCTCACAGCTACAAAGCTTCTAATACACCCTTACGGACTGCGAGAGCCGCGGCATATCGCCTTTTTCATGCACACGTCAAGTTACTTGACATACATCAACATCATCTCCTTGGCGAGTAGCATTGGGAATTGTTTTTTTTATCCACTGCTGAGGTTGTAAAAGTATACAAGATGAAAAGTGTTTTAAAGGATCGTTTATGCAGAAGCCCTCGCATACTATTTTTTGTATTTTGAACTTGCTCACACAACCAAGGCAGTAATCTGACCTTCACAGCAGTTGACAAAAAGGTCGAAAATCGGGTGACCTTTTCAGTAAGCGATGATTTGGTGGCTGCTGACGGCAAATCAGCACAGTTGTATAATCGTCCAGGTTACTGTAGACAGTATCATCAATCACTAGCAGCGCATACATGCCATGTAGCATTTTGCCTTTAATGACAACATATCGCCTGACCTACAATGAAACGATTTCTATTTGTGGCCGTTGAAAAGTGATAGCAAAGATTTCACTAATAAAACCGCACTAATAACGAGAGTTGTAACATAATGGGAAAGCAACTTCGCAATTTATTGCAATAAATGGCTATACTAGTCAAGGAACTAGCCACAACAGTGATTTATATTTGTCATATGCGACAGAAACGACAATGACAAACAGCTACTATGCGCATTCAATCCCTGATGAATGTCTGCCGCCTTGGGCTGTTCAAAACAGCGGCAAGATGTTGACATTTAAATTGTTACATAGCAGATGCCTCAAACTTAAAATTATTTGACAACAGCATAGCACCAATGTAAAAATCAAGTGTGGTGTTGTGAGCATTATGGTGTTCTGATTTTTAAGGTTGTACATAGTATTTCGCAACATTTAGTATAAACAGAAACCTTAGCAGAAAGCCAATTAAATTATTTTAGAGACATTTGCGTGCAACAAGGTCAACTCTGAGCAAGTTTTACGTACGTGTTTCATATGGAAGTTTGCCACACTTGACACAGCGAAGCTGCATTAGCAACTCCACTGACGCAACTGTTTGGAGAAAATCGAAGTTTAAACATTATGTGCTTCATTTTTAATGTACCTGCAATTTATTTTTATAATGTACTTTCCAATTAAATGCTATTCTGCTACGATGAACTCAGAAAACAAACAAATTTCAGAAAAAACATTACGTAATTTTCATGCTGGTACGTTATATTCAGTGGCGTAGCAAGGGGGGGCTGGGAGCAGCGGGCGGCACCTTTTGGGGAGCGGAACTTTGCTGATTAAAATTAATTTTTAGAAAGAGTTTTAAAGCTCTAGATTTTGTTTATTATTTTTAAATAAATTTTTTAAAGTTTTAAAAATTCTCACTCTTTCCAATTTTCGTCTTTAGAAGCCCTAGACTGGTAGGCTAGCCTAAACAACACCACATGTGGCTGTGGAGTGACCAAATAGATAAAATGTTTACTCAAAAGTCTGGGTCAAATTCAATTGCTAAAGTGTCCCAGGGTTTGTCTTGATATCAGAGCTTTTTTAACACACTTACTTGGGGGGCAATTGTGCCCCAGTCCTACATCTTCCTGTCCAGACAAAATCATAGTCAAAAGTCCTTTGAACAAAGCAAAGAGATGACATTCGACCTCACACTAGCGAACATTAGGGCTCGGTTGTTCGCAGTTTATATTGCCCTTCCTCTTAAAATCTGATAAAAAAGACTTTGCATGAAATCACGGTAAATAGTAAAGGATAGCTTAGTTAATCTTTTTTCTCCTATCGTTGGTTCCTTAGTAACGTCCCAATGGCACATTATAACATAACCTGACACCCAGGCATTGGCGACGAACATTTCGCTGGGGCGGCGATAGCTCAGTTGTAGTTAGAGTGTCCGTCTCTCAATGGCAGGTTGGGTGTTCGGTCCACAGCCACTGAGTGAATCGCTGTAGCGCTCCTTGGGCAAGAACGTTCACCTTACCTGTCGCGGTAAGAAGCATATTTCAGACGTTGGCATGCCGCTAATTGCCGTCGCCAAAATTATAAAAAAAACACTTCTTGGCACATCTCATGCTAGTTTTTAATGTTCAGTGGGATGTTTTCTATAAGTGCCATAAGCCGTGGCCTGGTCATTAGGTGGCCTTATCAACATTAAATTTTGGTAGTTGAAGTGAAAAACTCTGCAAAAGTAACGTTGTTCAGTTTCAATATAACGGCTGTTTTTCTGCATGACGTAATGGTGTCGGAAAATGACGTTCTTGAAGTGGGGTAGTGCAGTTTGTATGTTTGCGTGGGTAAGTTTGAGCTCAGAATGTCTCAAATTAAAAACCACTACTGAAACGTGAAGTGAACAACGAAACATTCTTTACATCACTGAGATATTTATTATTGTAACCTGCTATATGCAGTATATATACTATTTTAGTTAAAGACGAGGATAGGCCTACTACACGAAAATTTAACATATATAAGTGTTTACATCTGTAAAGTAGATACGCCGCGATCACATCCCTTAATTTTTCGTTTGATCCTTTGGAATGAGTAAACTGTGAAAAGCCATGCGGTGGGCTTACCGGAGATTAAAAACCAACAGGAAAGAAAATTCGACGAAACATGTCGGGTTCCTGTATGCATATGTGAAGAAAACAAAAAATAGAAAAATTAATGATGAGAAAGGTGCCGAAAAGCTGAAAAAGCAAGACTCATGATCGACTATGAAAAACTAGATCCAATTAAGTTTTTGGGTGTTTGATTGTAATTTTCAAGATGCTTTATTAATCTTTATATCTGTAAATAAGCACGAAACGTGATCTTCTTTCCTTTAAAATTTTGTAAGCAAATTTGAAGGATGGAAAGGGCGGCACTTTTATGGTCGGCCGCCGGCGGCGCTTTGCCTCGCTACGCCACTGATGTAATAGTCCTCAATCACGTCTGATGTAAGGGTTCAATGGAACAAAATTATACGATGCAGTGAGATATCATTTGTTACTCTAAAAGATTTAAGTAAGCACCACTACACACTGCACTGCGTGGAGTTAACCGTGGGATCACCTGCAACATGGTGATTTTATTCAAAAAATATTCACACTTACTACTGTATTATAAAGCAAAAACAAGTTTTCAGCAAAATTTAGAGAAGCCGATTTTTCTGTATCAGGCTGATGTTGCTCTAATACCTCATGCTGATCTCACGCCACAGCTTAACGTTGTATGCAGCTTTAACCAGCTGAGTTTTCATTGCTTTTTTGTTTTCAGCTATGTTCAACGCAAGTTGCAATGTCGACTTGTCACCTAAGAGTCTCATTGACAACAACGAAAAACAGGAAATAAATTCTCAGACAGATATTTCCACTAAGACAATAGAAACCTAGTTTTTAAATTAATAAAATCTTCTTATAGTAATTATAGTATTTCAAAGTGCTTGGTATTTTCGTTCGTTGTTTTCCAAATTTTCTGTCTTGCTTCTACATATTCATTGAGAACCTCCGTATTATTTTAATTAATGTTTTTCAAAACGTAGTTGTCACGGATTTTAATTTAAAAGATGTCAAATTCTCTGATTATTTACTTCTTGATTTGAAATGTTAAGTTTTGATCTTTCTTGTTTGGGAACATCAAACGCTAGTTTAATTTCTGTAAGAGTACAAATTCGAGGGAACGAAACATTAGTGAACAAACTGAAGTCTGCACCTTAATTTACATTTCATAGGGCATTTGAATCAAGTTCTCGTCAAAGTATGCAACTTGGAGTGAGTTTGAACAGTTCCATCATTTGTTAAAAACACTGTCATGCTTCTGGCTTCAGACACAACAACTTGCTGCGATATTTGAAACTCAGCGAGAAAAATATTTTGCAACAGCCAGTTGAAGTCGACAGAGTACGCTCGGCAGTGCAGTCTGATAAAACGCTGATGATAAGAACAAGTGCTTGCAACCAAAACGCAGGGTTTAAGTCTAAACGTCCCGTTATCGCCGAAAGATAAAGTTGAACCTCGCCAACGCAAACAAGCCATCATAAGTAATCAGCACCGGAGCAGCGCCGCTCAACACGTATCTTGCCGTGCATGTTTGGGTTGACCGACCGATGATAAAATGGCTAAGCCTTGATATCTGCAAACTTTCTGCCTGACAACAAATAAAGACAGTCAAAGACTCCCCTTCATTGTCATGTTTGTTCTAAGCTTATGCGGCCGTGCCACGCGCCATCTACGTCGGTGACGTCCGGAATCGAGCAGGAAGATTTTGCTTTGCCCATTTCAGGTCGCCCTTGTCACCTCAGGCCCCCAGAAGAATTTCCTACATATCCACTTTCGTAACAAGGCCAATACTGTAATAGCGCCATGTTATTCTCTTGTCGCTTTGGATTAATTTGTTGCGATTTGATCTGAATAACAACCGTCTTGCGGCCAGGATGCGAGTTTTCGCGTGTTTATTTACACTCCGTATTTATGCTTGCATCGCTCCAGCTCGCTTCTATAGTGCGAAATGTTTTGCCATTCACTCCACGTCAATCTTTACGCGCGCCAGCCGTGAACATCCGCTCGATATTGTACTCTTAGTTCAAATTTCACTACTTGCGAAATATCGCGTTGTTCGCAGACAGTGATGACTTTGTTGCCAGTTGTTCGGGACTAATTCTGTTTGTACACGTCTTGCTATTTTAATATCGTCCCAGGCAAGCGGATTTTATTGTCATCACTTATTGTAAGGCTGTAAATTGGTTAGGACTAAAGTGACTGAGAGGAGACTGTTTACAGAAGGTCCTTTCCAATTTTAGTTCACATGATGAAGCTGTCCAAACATTTTAAAGGCGGAAGTGCATTTACCTGCAACAAAATCTTGCATTGCTTAGCAGTCATTTGTACCCCACTGGTCAATAAATAATTCTACAACATAAGGCAGTAACATTAGTGGAATAGAGGGTTCAGTCGACAATATCTCCGCCCAAAATATTTGAAAATCTCAACTTGTCGAGAAAAAATGACATATATTTGACAAAAAATATATAAATTGTTGAATGTATCAGTTAATACTTTCATGAAATCCAAAATGGATTCGAAGCTGTTTATTGATTACTCGACCTGCATGTGACAGCTGTCAGGCACACTGTTTAACAACTGGGTAAGAATTTAATGTGTTGGCCGAATGCCCTTGTCTTTTCAAATATGTCATTTTTTAACAAATGTATTCCCAAATTTTGAACGAAGTTGTTAGTTACTGTCGGTGTAAAAAAATTTTGGTTGTTTGGCAAAAGCTGTGAGGTCAGCATTAACAATTTTTGTTGGGCAAAAATTTTGTTCCCCCCCACCCGCATAGATTTCGGGTTTGCGCCATGCTGCAGTATATGCACGTGATGACCTATTATAGTACAACACAACCGCGACCTCGCAAGTGGTATAGTGGCATTGAGCGCACGCCACTGGAGCTGGTAGATTGTGTTCCCGGTTAGGTCACACGCAAAGACTTGAAAAACGGTGCTTGTAGCTCGGGATGGACAAACTACGGCCCTCTGCTCAATTTTGCGGTCCTCGTGTACACAATGCACACTTACATATATTAAAATATGGTAATATGAAACATAAGAAACGTGTAATAAAATGCCATCCTCTTGATAAATTAACTAGGTTTGAATATTAAAAGCATATATTGAAAATTGAAAACTTTAAAACATATGATATTTTACTTTTTGGAAAAGTATAATTTGTGGAGGCAGGCCCTTGGCTGGATACTTTCATAAAAATGTGGCCCTCACTGAAAAATTTTGCCCACCCCTTTTGTAGGCTGTCCAGCTTCGTGCTCGGCATCAGGATGAGTACAAGGGAAGGCTAATTGTCCTGCCACCAACGCAGCATTCACTACAAAAGTAGTCGCGTGACCTACGGCGTAGAGCAAGCGGAAATGTGCCCCTGTAGACCACTCCACCTAGACCTTGAGTTAAGTAAGGATAATGAAACTTTTTTCTTTTGCAGTACAACACACGGTGTCATATTTGAATGTCATGTGCTGGCCACCAACACTTCAGGAGCCTGATCTGAGTCTTACTGTCCTTGTGATGATTGCAGCTGGGCAGTAGGGCGAAAAAAAATTTCGCCATTCGGGTCGATTTAACAAAGACCTCAAAAATTGGTAGTTGTTACCTTGTAGCGTAGCGATCAGCTAGGCAGCGGAGTTGAGGGTAGAGGCTGTGGGTCAATTCGACTAAGTCAGGGTGGCCAAACCTACCGCATATCGTAAAATCTAAGTTACAAAGAGCCGCAACAAAAAATACTAAAAACACGGAATATATTTGCAATCTACGCTTCTGTGATATCATAATTCTTTTTGGAATGACGTTCAAAAGTAATACTGTACGGCACGCTAGCTACCACAGTACCATTTTACAATATTTTTACACTTTGCATTAGAAATGAAAAATAACAAACAAATATATAAATTTTCGGAAAGCTCAAAGAGCCGGATGCAAAGGTTCGAAGAGCCACATGCGGCTCGCGAGCCGCAGTTTAGCCACCCGTGGACTAAGTGATTCAAAATTCTTTAACTGGGCCCGGTCTTGCGCTCTCGCTCCTCAGCTTGAATGAGACTGGAAAAGACTCTCGTAGCACCATCAAGGCGAGCTGCTTTTTCCCACCATTCTCAAGCGCTGTGTGGGTGTTGGTTTTTCACGAGAGACGGCAGCAGATTCCAATCTTTCAAGCTTTGTCAATTGACCCCATCTAAACTTAAAACTGTGACCTGACTTCTGGGATGAAAACGCCCCAGCCGCTAGTGGTTTTTAATCGGACTGCCATTGGGTTTGGCCAGGATTACCGCGAGACTCAAGTACGGCAGACTGAAATGAATATACCGAAAACTTGCAAAACTTTTATAAATGAGCCATCAACTCATAATTTCTTGACACAAGTACAACAAGCACACGCGACATGTTTAATGTATTATTGCTTGACAAAATCACCGGAAGCCAAAAATGGTTGGAGACCACGCAATAAGATCAACGGTCAGCCAGCGAGAATCTTTTTACGACTTTTTTCCGAAAGAACGACCCAGAAACACTTTTTTTCCTATAAACAAAACGTAGGCTAGCACGCTTATGACCACTTACGTACTTAACACGTTTCAGTAGTTTTTGATTTCACATATCTTCTCGGTTGCGGTATTTGCTGTCCTATTGATGATTATTCAAAGACTTTCCCTTGTTCGAAGTCGGTGATTGCCACGATAGACAGAAAGTGGTTCGTGTTTAATCTTCTGTCAATTAGAAAAATTGAGTTGACAATACATGTATTTATCCGCTGGCAGCAACCTCAGAAGTATTTTGAGAATTCACAAACTTGACACGCAAAATTAAAGAGTTTTGAGTAAAATTTGGTTTAGAAATATTAATTTTCATTTGTATTGGAAAAAGGTCAGCTGACGTCAAGCTAAATATGTCTTTGCTTGATCATAACAAACAATTGGCACAACGTTGTTCTCGCACAGAGCTCTGCCGATATAGTTCACAGTGTTTGGTTAGAGTACTTTGACAAACCTGAAGTAGCGTTTTTTATCTGTTTTAAGTGCATAACTACCGCGTGTCCGCCGTACGTGTTGGTGTCGTGTTCCCACGCGGGGATGCCGGGGGTGCAAACTCACCCCCAAAAATTTTGGTTTGGTGAAAGTCCGAGCAAAATCCCCTAAAATCCGGACAAAATCCGTGAAATCTGGGCAATATCTCTAAAAACCTTCACAAATACCCTGAAAATCTGAGCAAACTCCCCGAAAATGTAGCAAAAATGGCCCCCAACATGCTTTGATTTGAGAAAATGGTGCCCAATATGACATGGAGCTTTTTTGTTGGAGGTCAGTTTTTTTGGAGTTTTTCAGGCAGGTTTGGGAGAATTCGAGCAAAAATCCTTCGCACCACCAAAAATTTGCCTGGTCCTACACCTATGCGTGTTCCCATTGCAGTGAGATTGTTTTTGTTGTCAAAAACAGCCTATTACGTGATCATCACTACACTCACAAACAGTGGAATTAGATTTATTGAATTTTATTGGTTTACGCCAACAACGCTATGGGTGTTTTTGTTGCTGTTGCTAAATAGAGATGAAACTACTTTTTTCTGAAAACAATTTTAACAATAAGCCTTAATTGTGTATATATGATATTGGCTGAATACAGCACAAATTGTTATTATGAAAGGGCTTGTGAGCTGTGCAATAGTTGGCCTCACAGGTTAAAAACTAAATTGTGGCAAACATGTGTAGGGGTGTCTTTGTTATTAAGGTGCAAACATCGAAACAATGTTTGAACTACAGCTGTTAATTCCAGTGTCCCACTTGTGCAAAAGTTGTACGCGGTTGAATGTGCAGCTTGCTATAATAAGCTTGTTGCATGTAGCAAGATGAGGCTGAATGAGACTGCCAGATTGCTGTTATATCCACAATGTAAAAAATACTGAGAAATGTGACTCTACTCACCTGGCAAAGTGTTAGCTGACACAGACGTGTGTAACAACACCCGCAGTTGTTTTTCTTAAAAAAACAAAGCAAAATCTTCAGACTTGTTTTAAATTATATTCTGGTGTACTGTTTCATTTTGAACGCTTAATTTGTTGTGCTTCATGCACATTGTATACTTTCCTATATATGAGGGCTTCTTAAATGCAAGGATGATGTTATTGCAGGAATTTTTATAAATTACATGTCACATTGTTTTGTAGAGTTATATTCAATAACATAAGAAGTGTTTTGCGATCATCAAAATGATCGTAATGGTCAGCCCACACCACTTATCTACTTCCACTACCAGGGTGCTTATGAAAATCTGACCAGTCCTGCTGTGTCTCCTACATTGACCTGTTGCCCGTTCTTAAGGGAAATCTGCTCATTAGCTGATAACGAAGCAGGCTACAAACATGGCGGTTTTGCTGAGGTAATCTATTGCGCATGTCGTGCGTGAAAGTATTTCAAGCTTTTATCTCATTGTTATGGCACAATTAAGGCAATACAATGGCTGCGAAACAAACACCAGGTATTTGATCTGGACTTTAGACCAAGAGTCTACCTAGAGAAAATGTTTCTTCCATATTAGTCCATCACCTGCTTTCAGACTAAATTTTTGCGGTAACCGCTCTCATCAGGCACCAATCTACAAAAGAAGTGCAGAAACTTACCTAAAACAAATAGAAAAAGTTAAAATGCATAATAACGCAGAAAAACGTGGCTGCTTGGCGCTTGCCCTGCTGTTCATTTTGCCGCAGTGTTATTTATTCACTGCGGTAGGCAATCTTGTAGACCTTCCTTTTCCGAGATACCCTGGGTAAAGTTGTTCAACTGATCCCTACTTGGATACCGTATTTACTCGATTGTTAGCCGCCCTTGATTGTAAGCCGCATGAGATAGATTTAAAAATTTAATGTAAGCCGCCCTTGAATGTAAGCCGCATAT
>JGI24022J15233_10002606_pt1 | contig 17078 bp, 17 predicted proteins | sample Ectturendosymbi2_FD_15233 | JGI IMG/M metagenome (IMG submission 15233)
AAACCTACATAACCGCAGTTGCTCGCTGTTTCCTGTGGCGCATTCGAACGCCCAACGCTTTTGTTCGTCGTCATTCTAATTGCGACTCTACATCGAACCGTTAGGTTACGTTACGTGTTTCTGACTTCACGCTCAAGTGTATCGACGTTTTTGTTGTATATCTGAATATAATCGAAAGATGCAGTCAACTGGAGAGTTCTTAGCGGACGAAGTTGTGAGAACCTTTTAATTTGCCTTGCTTTGGCTTGGCAACTTCAAGACGTCAGGTTGCATAGTTGGGAAACCGACCTGTGCTCCTGTAACAACTAGGTTGACCCTTCAACCACATGGGATCTCCACAATAACCTACAACCTCAGACCCTACCTCAGTAACACTCCATCACAGTGGGTCACTTTTGCTGCGAACATGACGCAACAACACTGAACCTTCGCTTAAGAGTCAAGTCGGCATTGGGCGGCCAAAAGTCACTTTTCGCTGAAATCGAAACATTGGTTCATGAGGAGCCTCATTGGAGACGGTGCAGAGAAGTGTTCGCACAGAATGCAGAGCTTCATTGAGAACGTCCTCCCATCTCTCCTCTGCTCATGCACGGCTATGCAGCAGTAGCTTAATTGTTTTCCAGATGGTCTGGTTGTATGGTTAACTCTCTCGCATTGACTGTTTCCGGTCGGATGGTACGGAGAAGAGCGGTTTGAAGCAATTCCCTGCTCTGCAAGAAATGCTTTGAAATCTCTGCTCATGAACGACGCCCCGCGATCACTACGCAAATAAGATGGAAAGCCAAACAAGCAAAGTAAGTTGTTAAGGGAATCCATAACCGTCGTGGATGACGTTGAAGAGCAGGGAAAAACAAAGGGGTATCAGCTGTATTCATCCACAATGAGAAGATAAGGTTTCGAAACACGGACAGGCCCCTTGAAGTCGACCGACAAACGTTCTCATGGCCGAGACGCCTTAACAAGAGATTGCCGTGCGGGGTTAAAAAATCTCGATATGAGTCGCAAACAAGTTCCGCATTTATCGATAATGTCTTTTGTTTCTTCACTTGTATAGGGTAAGTTACGCGAGCGGAAAAAGTGATACATTCTAGCAAATCCAGGATGACCCAGCTGGTCATGAAGCAGTCGTAGCTGGGAGACAAGAAGACATAGACCAGCAAGTACGCGACATAGCATCCGGAGCTACGTTGTCTTTTCCAGGTCAGTGGCGGATAGAGTAGTTCAGTTGTACCAGCTCAAGCCTCCAGTCCATTATTTTGGTGTGTTTTATCTTTACGCGATTCTTCTGGTCAAACATAAAAGCAACAGAACGTTGGTCGGTCATGAGGGTGAAATGCCGACCTTTTAGGAATTGGGACCATTTTCGAGTCGCTTCGATGATAGTAGAAGCCTCTTTCTCAACTGCAGAGTATTTCTGTTTTTTTTTTTAAACTTCGCGACATGTAAGCGACCGGGCGGCCTCCTTGTGACAAAATAGCAGCGAACACGCAGTCAGACGCGTCTGTTTCTGCTTCAAACGGAAGATCGTCTCTGATGACCCCTAAACTTGCATGGATTAGATCAGATTAAGGTTTCAAAAGCTTCTAAAGCTTCATTACCAAGAGGAAATTTCGACGTTGATTGGAGAGGGCGAGCCTGTTGAGAAATCTTTAATCCACTTCGCATAATACGCGAAAAGTCCAGTAATCCTCTTCAACTCCTTAGGTGAAGATGGAGGTTGCAACGTCAGCAGCGGTTGCAGGCGAGATGGATCAGGCTGCAACTCTCCGCACGAAACTCGATACCCGAGTAAGTCTAAGCTTTTCACACAAATCTTCGACTTCGATTCATTAAACATCAGCCCATCAGTTTTGGTAGCTTCTGGTAAGCTTTGCAGGTCTTTCTGATGCTCTTCTTTCGTGGCGTCTGTTACAGTCAGATCGTCAAGATAGCTTATGGCGTTTTATGAAGTCGTCCATGACTCGCTGGAACGCGGATACGCCACTCCAATCGATATAATTGACAATACTGAAAAAGTCTGCCATCTGCCTCAAAAGCCGTCATCTGCCTTTATTCCGGAGCAAGCGGGACCTGATAAGCCGATTTCAAATCAAGTGGAGAGTAAAGCGTATCTTCTGCTGCTTTGCTTCATATCGATGAAGTTATCAACAAAGGGTAAGCATCAAGGTAAGTATATCTGTTGATAGTTACAGAGTAATCGACACATAGTCGTTTCTTACCTTTTGCCTGGTGAACCACCAATACTTAAGCTCTCCAAGGCGACTTTGCAGGTTCAATTATTCCTGCATCGATCAGTCGTATCACTTCAGACTTGATGAAGTCAGTCTTCTCGGTTGTATCTACGCGATTTGGCAGCAATAGGTTTGCAATCCGTAGCCAAGAATTCGAAAATTCGTGGAAGCGTCAGGTTGGCCGCAGAAACATTGAGTGCAGACTGAGGTTCTAACGAAATTATGAGAGGATGATCTGAACGTCCATAATGCAAAGTAATTTCGGAATGCCGTCTAACGAACTTCTGGCCCAAAATGACATCGGCACAAAGGTGTGACATTAGTCCCAACTGGACTTGATGATACACCTTGCCGTCAATGTCAATGGCGGCTTTGTCATAATTTTTTGCCTCAGCTTTTGTCGTATCAAGTGAAATTTGTTCAGCTGATCCTCGACCTTCAATCTGTAGCTCGTCCGCAACTCTTTTCTTTATGAAGTTATCGGAGGCACCAGTGTCGATCAAAACATCTGCCAGTTGGTCTTTTAACTTAGCCTTGATAACGGCGGGACCAAAATTTGCAGGCGCAGCAGCGATGGAAAACGATTTCTCGACTCCAACCGAGCAAAGCAAATCAGAAAAACATTTATCATCGCGAACTTGTAAACTGCTCGAGGCCAAAGCTCAAGCGGCAGAACCAACCAATACGTCGTCAGAAACATGCTTCGCTTCAGATTTGCACACTTTGGCGAAGTGTCCTCGCTTATTGCAATTATGGCAAACAGCATTTACAGCAGGGCAAGAACGACGATTTGCGTGTAGTTTTCCGCCACAGAAAAAATATTTTCGAACTTTTCACTTGTTAAAAGCAGATAACGAGCAGTCTGACTCAAACGGAACGTAAAGTGAAGGGTCCGATTCAGCTACAGTCATAACGGTCTCCCGACCCATCATCGCATCTTGTTTCTGCGCACGGTTTAAACCAGGGGTGTGCAACATTTTGTCGGTGGGCCATATAACCAACTTCAGACATCTAGCTGGGTAACACGAAAAATTAAGTTTTTTAACATAAACTGTCGGATTAGGATTTTTATGCACGATGGGGAAAAATCAGTATTGGCAAGGGCCACACTAAATGGCTTGGCGGGCCGGGTTGTGGCCCTCGGGCCGCCTGTTGCACACCCCTGGTCAAAACTATCCGCAAGTTCTACAGCTTACACCAAATTCAATTAATCTTTTTCAAGAATCCTTTGGCAAATGAAAGGCAAAGAGAGGCCGTTTATAAAGGTGACTCTCGTCAGCTCAGCCCCGTATTCATCTGAAGTTGCAGCCCCGAAAGCGCATTCTTTAGCGAGAGCTTTCGACGTTTGCGCATACTCTGTAACGGACTCACCCGGTTGTTTGTGGCGACTCACGAGAAGGTGCCTGGCATGCACGTTGTTCTTTTTCTTTATGTAGGCGGCTTTGAGCGTAGCAACGATATGTTCAAAGGCTTCATCTTCTTCAACAAGTGGGTAGATGGATGGTGAAAGGCAGCTGATAATAATCCTCACTCTATTGATAGCAGGAGCGTCTTCAGCACGACCCTCTCCTAAGTAATCAATATAATCGTTGACTGTCCTTAACCAATACGTAAAAGTCTTCGAAGCGTCAGGAGCAGTAGTTTCAACCGACAGTTCTTTCGGCCGCGTCAATTTCTTGATTCGCCATTTGAAGTTCGTTTTAGTAAGATAAATTGTGACAAACCAGGAGCTACACAGTTTTCTATTCATTAGCTTTATCTTACTAAAAACAGCGGCACTATCTGAAAACAAGTGAAGAAAATAAACTTTCACAAACACAAATAGAACCATAGCTTAACGCCACACCTTCGGCTGCTCCAGCTCACAATGCACTGCCAAACTGTAGCTGGCAAGCAAGCACGGATCAATCTCGAGTACCACATGCGATGCCTACGGCGGCGTGAAAAGCACGTTCTTGCAAATAATCAGATGTGATCATTACTTCCACTACAGTACAATCGCTGAAATTGGACAAAAATTGGTTGAATAGCTTCAAAACTCCCTCCTTTTTTTGAATATTTTGACATGAAAATGAAAATTTTTTATATTTTAGAAGTGATTTTTGCACATCTTGGCAAAAGTCATTTCATGCCTTCCCATTTAGTTTCTCGAAGCGGTTTTACGGTTTGGACTACTTATAGGCATGAGCGCAATTTTTCGTAAAATGTGTGAAGACAGCTGGTTGGTTTAAAAATTAGTACGATAATCGGGTCGATGCAGAACAGAAGTGAAGTTTTATAAAAACAAATTCCCAATCTTGTTATTTAGAGATTTTTTGAAAGCAACACTAATCATGCTTTATCCTTACAGATGATTCACAAATTAATATACTCAATTTTGTTACTGGACACTATAAGTGGCGTAATTTACAGGGTACAGAGGGGCTAACTGCCTCCCGTGGCAAGCTAAATGTAAAATCCGGACCCTACTTAGCTTATATTTTAACTTTAGTATTCTTTTGGTTCTCAGTAGGTTATTGTTTTTTGCGTTTTTCGGAGTATTTTCCGGTGATTTAGTGTTTTGCTATATCCAGCTACATCCGGATTCACCATCATTTGTCAATTATTTTTCTGAGTGTTTTCTAGTGCAGGGGTTCCCAACCTGGGGTACATGTACCCCCAGGGGTACATTTGTCTATCCGAAGGGGTACATTTGAGGTTATCAACAGATGAGCAAAATATATTTGCATATATTTTATTTCAAAATATTTACACATGTTAGTGGATATTCTTTTCAAAAATCATTATATGCTTATTGTTAAATATATATATATGAATAATCATGAAAAATGTATTGTCATAGGAAATTTTAGAGGTACATGTGCATCTGTCAAAATGCTGAAGGGGTACATGCGTATCTGTTGAAATGCTGAAGGGGTTCATGCTCATCTTTCGGAATGCTGAAGGGGTACATGGTAAGAGAAAGGCTGGGAACCCCTGTTCTAGTGTGTTTCTGAGTGCTGTCTAGTGTGTTCCCCGTATTGGCTAGTGGTCCTTTCAGCTTAGCTTCGCCTCTGGCTCAAACCTCTAGTTTTGCCACTGGACACAGTTACTATAGTTCAGCAACATGATCAACATCCCAACATTGACAAACGTAAAGCGTAATCACATGTAATGGTATCTGCTGTGACAAATAACAATCATGAACTTGGTAGTAAGTAATGTCAGCATTCAAGATTAGCCGACATTTTAATACTGATACGCTGTTAATTGACACTTCTGAACCGTTTTGAGCATAACTGGGTAATCCACTGCCCAGGGGCTCGTTTTTTGTTAATTTCATATACTTATAAAATGTTAGAGACCTGCTTTACCATGGTATTTTCTGATTTTCAGAGACAGTTGAAACGGTGCCAGAGTTATTTTGCAAACTGTTCGTGAAAGCCTATAAACAGAAAAATTGGCCACTCTACTACCCTGAGTTCCCTGAGATGTAGCAAACTTTGTGCACCCTATTACCTTAAAGTCTCAATTTGATTTCAATTGAAAAACGTTTTGTGGTAGATACAACATCGTAAATGAATTTCGTGAAGAGTAGACCTACACCATGATTTGATATCAAGAAGGAACGGAGGTAAAACGCGCATGATGTTTACTACGCACAAATAATAATTTCATTCTAAAAAAGCAGTTATTTGGGGTACAGTGAATAAAATGTGTATGCTATGCGTGTTTCCTTGCGCAGATAGGATTTTGTTGTGAAAGCAGTTAAAAATGGACGATCGGAAGTCAAACATTGTTGGTCCCAGGGACATCGGAGAGCGGGTAAACGGCGGGGACATTTCCACCTTGCCCTTTCAAATGAGGGCAACTGGTGAGGAGGTTCTTTTTCACGAAAATATTTTAGGTACATTCACGGTTCATCAATACCGAATTGAAATAAATTTATTGCAGCTATTTGCGCACCGAGAAAATTCAGAAGTTTTTTTTATAATTTCTGTGATTACTTTTGAGATCAAAACTGTTGCTAACAAAACAAGCATAATTGCTAACGATTTTTTTGTATATTTTTGTACGTTTCTATTAATCTCAACTCTATTACTGCCCTTCCCTACCCTACTACTGCTCTGGCGTCCGTAGTTCGTCCGAAAAAAAACTGATGGCATATGCCCCAGGACAAAGCAATCAAATTTAAGTTGTATTACACCCTTCATTTTTCGACTCGTCTAGCGTTTGAAGGTTTTCTGTGCAGGGTACAAAAGAATAGCTTGTTCGCATAAGTATAAAATAATAATTCCGCTAGACATCATGAACAGCAAAACGGCCCATTCTAAACCAAATCTCCGCAGTAGGGCTGCTTTTTGTCTACAGAAAAAGCTTGGTAGAAATTAGCCTGAATATGTCACTTTCTAACATTATAAACTTGCATCTTTTAAATTTTACGCTGTTTGTTTCTGAAAGCGCGACAGCCAACCTTACAAACGCCAGTTACATATCTGCACGAAACAAGTCATAGTTGTTCTGTGGTGAATCACACCTGCTACTGTTAAACTCTCATTGTTTCAAGACAATGACGTTTTTGGCAGTATACCATGTCGGACAGAAGCAGTTAACAATCTTTTGCGGTCTGTAGAAACTTGCCAAAATGCCAAAAACAATTATATCGAAGTTAAAACTAATTAAAATATCAAAATCAGTTACACCACACCAAACTCTGCTTCAACTTCAGCTTGGCTATGTGTAACATCTAACATGAAAAGCTCTTCACACAAAACATGACAAACGTAACTTGTATGCTTTATAAATTTCCAAATATAAAACATAGGGAGAAAAACGTGGGGGGAACATGGCATATAATATCCACACCTTGTGAAAATAGTGGGGGTGACACGTCGCCAGTGTCCCCCACATTATGGTGCCCATGCTTCTAAGGACCTCAACAAAGTACAAAACAAAACAACTCATCTTTGTTTTTTTGTGGTGAAAAAGTGTGCGTGAAAAATATTTTTTTCCCAATCTAAAGAAAATTAAATTTTTAGCCTTTACACGTTAGTCGTTGCCAATAGCCGTTTTTAGAAGGCACCATTGAAAAGAACGCAAAAAAATCCAAGAAGAAGTGGTAGCTATTTGACAAAATTTTTCACATATTTTGTCAATTTTTTAAATAAAATCTTCCATAATTTTTTCCTTTAATATTTTAATTTGAAATTTGGTAGGATGATGCAAGGCACTCAGGTCAACCCTTACTGGAGCTTTCAGATGTTTCTTGAGCTTTCCATTAAGATAAAAGACCTTTCAAAAACAAAAGATAACAAGAGCACCCCCCAAATTTGAGGTTTTGCAACCTCTGCCCCAACAAGAATGAAATACATTATTTCAATTGTTTTCTCAAAGCCATGGTCATGACCGACATTTCTCATTAAAGAAACGTTTTTCCAATGTGCGTGGTTTTCGCTCCACAGCAATTTGAATAAAAACAGCGAATAATTTGGCCACGCGTAAAATGATTTTCCCCCTAAGACGACGTCACACTGACGTGAAAAGTAGTTTGAAAATACCTGAATTAATGCGTTGCTGTCTCATTTATCTTTCCAGCAGTGTCCTATGTACTGGTAGCTTCAGTGGTTCGGACATCACAGCCGGAAGCGTTCTTAAAAGCCACAATTGTGCTTGCGCGGATGCTAAAGAGTTGTAAGGAAAAGTTTGGTGTCTTTCTGAAGATTTTCTTTATGGGGAAGCAAGACATTTTCGGTGATGGAGAACCTTGTAAGAATTTTATTTATTTTTTCTTTACAGCAGATTGAAAAACAAGATATGGTACTCTTTTCATACATTCGCAACCTGGTTACTCTATGCAATGTTTAACATGACTTTCTTGAAGCACCGTGTTCAAACTGCATACACTGCATGATCTCTGCTAACCGCCACTTGGGATTGGCACGCGTGTTATTTGAATCTGAATGGTAAGTATTGCACACATACAGTCTCTTACAGTACAATAAAGACACATGTATACTAATGAACCACTGCACATTTCCAATATTTCAAAATTATTTGAATATCTTCCTAATTTATAGAAATTGAACTGAAAAATGACTGTCTACAGATGCTTTTCCAATAACACCAACACAAAAGATTCAGAATATCTTTGATTTAGAAAGAAAGCGATCAGATCGCTCATTGATCGATTATGATTTAATTATAATTCCAATTATAATTTATCAGAATAGGAACGGAGGGCTGTAGAATCTGAAATGTTGGCTTCATCCGATGATTTCAGAGCAGCAGTTTTATTTTGGGAGGTTGAATTGGTATTAGAGTTTGTTGCGGAAAATGACGTAGTTGCAAATGATGTCGTTGGATTTTGTATGGCAACTGGCATTGGCTGCTGCAGCACATTAGGTGCCGTCTGCAGATTTCTTGCAATGAAAGGTCGAGGTCCGGAAAGAACGCTGCCAGTATAGGCGGTTGGTTGTCCTGAAAGAAAATCACATTTTTGGCAAATCTTTAGACTGTGGGAGCAGCGTGTAAACATAAAAGATCATGTTGGATGTCTTTAGTTCGGGCAATGTTTTCAATTATCAGAGACTGAATAACGTAAATGCTGATTCGTATTATGTTTGATGTTGCTAAGAATACGGTAAATGAACATTGGATACTTTTAATGGTTATAGGTGTCTGCCACTCATATAAAATGTAAGCTGAAATGATGTTGGTATTTTTTGCTGACAAACGGAATTGTAATCTTATTTATCCATCAGCACGTAAGGATCTACAATGAATTTTCTTATGAAATCAAACTGTGATTCTGAAAAGCAAAAACAACGAAAACCTCATAATGGATAGAAGACAGTTTTTGCTCAAGCACATAGTTTTTAATTGGTATGCTCAAACAAATCGTTTTTCAAAAAAGCTTGAATTCACAGTGGAACACATACTGTTAGAAAATTACATTTTTTTCGTTGAATGCAACCGGTATTGCGGTGGTTTGAAGAATTAGATCGTCCTTCCCCAGAAAAACTGACACTAGACAGTGCTATCCATTCATACAGTAGAAACCTTAATTTTTTCTCTGAATTGCAAATTTGTTTGAAAGCTTTTTATCTGCGATCGTTTTTCGATTTGGAGAGAATGTTTTGTCTAATGTCATAATTTTATCAAATCTTTCATCAATATCAAATCATGAACTGCCGATTGAGTTGCTTCCAAGCTGAATTTACGATTTTCTGTGAAAAACTGTTGACTGCAGTTCAGTCAATGTACGTTCATGTTTGAAAAGAGTAAAAATGTGTTCATGTAGATGTTTTGCCAAGTTCAAAGCCAGTTGTCGTTTACGTTTGCTGCATCTGTAAATACCTCCCAATAAACATTGTGGAGGATTTGAACGTTTGGAAGTCTACGTTACATTTGTTAAAACGAGAGATCATTTCACAGCTGATGAGAAATATTTTTGCACTCTCGTCATCCACCAGTTGGTTCATCAGGAAGCTGAAACCTTTGAAATACATTGATGGTGAAAGGAAATTGCTGAAGTTTATTAGGTTCACTCTCTTTTTGGTTTTGCGTGTAAAATCGGTTTGCTGGTGACTGTTAATGTGTTTGTTCGGTTTGTCGTGTGTTAATGGCGCATAATGATTGCTGAATGATTTTTAACAATTTGCAAAACCTTGCTTTCGCAAACTTGATATATGAGCCAGATTGTAAGTTAACAATTTATAACACTTTCTGTGGTGAGAAAGGTCATATACAATTTTTTGTCATCTTGCAAATAAACACCATGAGAAATGTACTAAATTAAATATTCATAATTTTTCAATTTATGGCTGTCGAGTTCCTTAAATGTTTCAAAAGCGCCTGTGAATGCTCCAGTGAAACTACTGAAACATTTTCAACATCACGTGGATTGGTTATCAACATAAAAGATCAAAGAGTATTTTAGTTTCAGTTATACTGTGTACTTGTCACTTTTTGTGGGTTGATTGGCAAATTTCTTGAATTATGAGAAACAATCTCTAGTTACCCGTGGGAATTACTGGAGTTTGGTGGATGAAAGCTTGTTGAGTCATCTGTTGAGGCTGACTGTTGATGAAGTAAACAGGCTGCTGAGGCTGACCGTTGATGAAGTAGACAGGCTGTCCTTCGTAGGATACCTGTTAAAAAAATAGCAGCGAATGCTTAGGCTTTTAATTTAAAAAGAATTTGCGAAAGAAAGGAGACCTTCTAAATGTTTTTTTTGCTCATCAGTTATTTTTATCAACTCTGAAGGTTCGTAAAAACATACAAGGCAGTGTTGTGTAGCTCATCTTATGCTAACATTTTAAACGATGTTATTGACTGTGAAAAAGACATATTAAATTTTCTTTGGCTTTCCATACGTAACGGCAAAATTGCAGCTAGATGATTTAGCGCCAATCACAGAGAATGCCGTGTAAAGTTTCAAAGTCAAATCTTTGTATCGCATCAACAGAAGACGGTTCATTAAAGAATAATCATAAAATCTATGAACCATCAAGTTGGTTTAGAGGCATGTTTGCTTATTACACCGACTAACTGTTTGGTCAAACGAGGATATTAATCACGTTTAATATGAACTACAGACAATTAGAGTCGAGTGTCAAGAAACACGATTTAAAGCTTTTCTGAACGAAATTGCCGTTATAGAGGAAAGACATCAGCCTCCTGGTTTCAGGCATGTGTAGCATATGTTCGACTTTCACCTGATTAGAACAGCAGCCTTCGTCGCAGTAGACTCCGTCGCAGCACTGACTGCCCAGTAATCTGCTGCACTGCACTGAGCTCGCTATGCTGAGGACAAGCGCCACCAGACCTTCCACAGCCAAAAAAATTTCCTGGCCCATAATGTACTACATGAAAAAAGAAACTTTTAGTTTCTCTTTTGTTTTTTAAACTGTTTATAAAGGGATGCAAAGTGCACGATGGAGATATTCAGGGCGAATAAAAAATAGCATCTTCACTGCACATTGACTGACAACTGATTAAAGTGAATTTAGCATTTGTAACTAATGATAGATCTGAAACAGATTTTCAAAATAAAAAAGATGCCGGAAGCTTTATTTAGGTAAACCAAATCATGAAATCCTTGCATTTTTTGAATTTGGATCATTCTTATCAATGTGACTCTCTTCTTTATAATTCAAACTGTGGCTATTTTTTTCACAACATTCACATTTTTTACGCAACCAAGATTTGTGTTTCAAATTAAAAAATTTGAATAATGCTTTTTTATTTAGCACAAAAACATCTTGCTTGGAAACGTTGTGTTGTTTAGCCAATATATATGCATGTTGATGAACAACAAATAAGCTGGCAGGTTTAGAAACAAAATGAAAATGAATCTAATGGCCTGAAACATTTGAACGTAGTATAAAAATAGGTGGTTACCTCGTTAAAGTCGTAGTAAATTGAGAAAAATATTGACATTCCCAAAAGTGCTGCTGAAAAAATTGCTCCAGCAATAGAAAATCCAAGATGAGTTTGCCACTGAAATGAAAGAATATTCGTTAAAATGAAAATTTTCAATATTATGGCCATGCACACTAACAATGCTTTTAATACCATGCACGTGTTTAATGGAGCCGATCGACTGCCAGATATTCCAATTGCTCCTCCGATTATGATCTATAGTTAAAAAAAGACACGTAATCATCTTTATGCTTAGATTAACAAAATTAATTTTGTTTCTATCGGAAGTTAATCTTTTAACTCAATTTTATTTAAGTAACAAGTAGGCAAACCATAGAGCATGCTCAAACTAATGGAAGCAAGAGTAAATTATGTGGATAAAAGAAAGTGATTTGACAACGAATGAAACTGAGTTAAAACAAATACAATCACAGAATCTATGCCTATCTTACCCAAGCCCCACACCATAAACCTTCTCCAGTATTCCAGTATTCGTAATAATAATAACAACAGCTGGGGTCATAATTACAGCACGAGGAGTCGTCATGGTCTTCTCCATAGACGTACGCAAGTACAATAGAACTGACTACTATTGATACAGATCCAATAACTACTTCAGCTACCTGAAAAACAGTTGTATCACAATATTTATGGTATATAATTTGGACGATTAAATAATATTTGTGAAAAGAGCATTCTGAAATTTGGGTCGAGTGAATTGCTTACAACATATCGCCCAGAGGAGTTGGATGAGGTGCAGTTTCAAGATAACGTAGCCTACTTGATGATTGGTTTGTCATATATCAATGAAAGTTTGTCCGTGTTTACTCTTCCGATTTGTTTAAAAATTGGTTTATCTTGTCTTGTTGAACTATGCAACTGAAGCCATGACTGCTGATATTTCGCAGTCGCATTTGTTTATTATTCAAATAGATAGTACGAGCAACAAAGACTTTAAAGCATGACCAAAACTCTCTTAGAAAAAAGGAAACACTAAAAGAAGTATAGCAAGAAGCTTGCTGTATGCCAATACTTACGCCCAAGTCAGACAAGCTTTTCTTTATCTGTTCCGTTCTGTTCGATGAGCCTTGAGGGGGAGAAATAATTACGTGCGGGTGAGATGACACCATTGCCAATTCCAGCTTTTGGAGTGTCAATATCAAGCTAGAGTGTGCTATGTATTTCCTTTCACAGTAAATTTTGACTGAAATAAACAAGACAGCGTTTGTTTCGAAAGTTCTTGTATCTCTGTAAAGCTCTTATTCATTGCTTTGGAGTTAGTGCCAAAGACAGAATTTTCTCACGTTTGATTTTACAGCCCTCTGAAGCTTGGGGTATTCAAATAAATCCTACCAATCATACTGTAGCATCAATCATCCGAATCTGAATTCGTTTCACCCTGTATCAAACAAACGTAGTAATCATCATTATTATCAAAATGAAAATGTATAAAAGAGTAATAATATGCGCTTAAAAACGTTTGATAAGAGAATCTAAATTCCACGACATTTGCCTTTGATAAACGGTGGATATAACCTTTGACTACTGCAGTAATTCTTTTTTAGTCCTTTTTTCTAACACGCATCCGTATAATTGTCCTTTTTTTCAAGCTTACTTTATTGAAAGCTATAAAAACAAATCTATTTTTTGGTAAATGCAAAGATGAAAATTTCCATGTTGGAGGTCTCAGAAGGTTTCACGCGCCCGTTGCAATTCATTGACGCCTCTGGGGGTGAGTTTCCCCCGGTTCAGAACTACTGGTCTACTGTATAACTTATATTCTCCGTGTGCCAGTCGCCCATACTGAACTGTTTTTTTGTTGTGATCCAGATTTGGAATTCAATTAGAATTGACTTCCATACATTTTACGTGTATTCAAACTTCGAAATTCAGGAGCGTGCTTTTCACAGCAAATGGAGTGGAGTTGAAGACTTGAACGAAATTGAAAGACTTGCCGAAAAAATCGCAATTGTTTGTGAAAATGCCAGTGAAGGGTGATGCTGCTGACGTTGACCTCGAGGCAAAAATCAACTTAATGTTAAAAGCACGAACCTAAATTCTATCTGAAAATAGGGAAACAGAAAGGTGGTAACTTCATCCAAGAATACATTGAACAGCTTGCAGTTTTGCACTCCAGTTATGCCTTGTCTATAATGCCCGTAAATTTTGTCCCTGATCATAAAACTTACCACGTGCCACTTGCCCATCCGATTGCACTTCGATTTAGATAAATAAAAACTGGTGTGCAAACTTCTGTGTTCCCTCCAAAAATGGTAGTATTTCTACCGAATCTGAACTACTTATTTGAACAGGCAAAGAATTTATTGCAAGCGCCATCGCATTGAGGTGATGATATGTAAAGAGTGTACACGCGTATTCTTCGTTTCAGTCATCTTTTCTAGACTCAGTATTTTTTACAATACAACAAGATTCCTTTCAAGTTATCAAACTTGATTTTTTGAAAATAGTCTATTTTTAATTGTTTTTGGGGAATTACAAAAAAAATGTTTTTACCTAGCCTTCATTCAACCTATTGTGGACAACAGATTGAACCTGGCAGTTTATGGATATATCTGCTTCATGAAATGGCTGGATTCGTTCTTGTGTTTGGTTTCAGCTGCGTGTACTCCGGATGTGTGGTATTAATCACTTGCTACATTGCAAATACTGAACAGATTTGCTGGCATGTAACTCGATGAGCTATTTTTATTCACTTTTTTCAGCTACGTAAATGCGCATGAGTGGAATTAAATGGAACTTGAACTCTAATCTCCAGTACTCAACCAGAGGCGTAACGACGGGGAGGGCGATGGGGCATAAATTATAATTTTTACCGGGCGCCAAGTCATTATAGGAGCGCTGAATGACTGCAGAGGGCGCCGAAAAGTCCTAACAATGTCGCAAGTACTTTCTTCAAAACAGTGCATTTGCTTCCGAAAGACCTCAGGTTCGAACATGGGGGCGCCAAAGTGTCTTCTTTCCCAGGCGCCATCTAACCTTGTTACGCCCCTGATTTGAACCAAGGACTGCAACTAGGGTTGCACATTTCACAAAGTCATTGATTGGTTTTGCAAAATTACAAAGCAACAATTGGAAACTCTGGACACACTTTGACATCCTAATTCCAATTAAGACTGGAAGCATTTGGTAAAAGAACGGCTTTCGCGACACTCGAATTTTTCAATAAACAATTTCCGCAGTATTTTGTCAGATTTCGTTTTTTTGTTCGAAATAGTTGGTTGCAGTATGATTTCTCCAGTTGAGCTTGTCATTTGGTAACTACAGTAGACCATAACGTGCGTTTAAAATTTAAAAACTGTTTCTTGGGACTTTGAGTCAAGCTTAGTATGGCCGATCTCCAAATCGTTTTTACTTCCGTTCACATGAAATTGGTGATGTATTTTTACTTCTCTCAAACAATTTTGAAGTTGTTTTTCTTGTTATTACAGCATAAACTCTTTAGAAAATATTTTTCTACCCTATATTTGGTTGCAATTTTATTAATCAATATCACGTTACTTCAGATTGCAATAATCAAGACAAGAAGTATTTTTTGACCTTCATATTCGTTTAGACTGGTTTAAGAAGATAAACTAAGGAAACAAGAGCATTCCTGTAATACAACTTTTTGGTTCATAACTGTCACACCAAACGCCCTCGGGCCAACTCAGGCCCGCGAATGAGGTATTTTTGGCCCGTGGGAATGTATTCACTTATTGTAACAATTGGCCCGCACCTATAAGTGGACCCACCACCATAATAATACAAGGCCGCAATGCACTGCAAGTGTATTTGAGCGCATCGAGGGACAGTGAGTGCTCTGCAGTGCAGCAAGCTCGTCTCGGCACTACTCAGCAGCTGTGAGAGCACAACGACTGCGGAAAATTTTCAGCCATTCCTCTCCCCAGAGGTGATTAAACGAAAGTTGGACTTTGAAAACAGTTGTTTTTTTAGCGAGATGGGAAGCAGAGTACAAGTTTGCGGTCGTAAAGGAAAAACTTGTGTATCTTTTGCGTGGACATACATAGTGTATCGATAACGAATATAACTCAAGAAGACACTACTAACCGTTGTCGAAACACACAGACAAAAAAAAACAAGGATGTGGACATGGAATAAACGCTGGATAAGGTGGATGAATTAAAAAGATGTCTTAAGTTCCAACACATGTTAACCAAAGCCCAAAGGCAAAGCGAGGCTGCTGTCAGGGCCTGTTTTTTGTTGTGGCAGAAGAGGTTCCAAATCATCCTTTACCTGGTTAGAATTTGTAAAACACTGCATGCTAAACATTTGCGATACTGTGTGCCTACAAAAAAAGGCAACTGCTTTCTAATGTAAGTCTACCCGGAAACACCGTTGCTGAACGTATTCAACAGCTTTCCACCAATCTAAAAGATCAGCTTGTGGGTTTCACCACATACTCCCTTGTTGTGGATGAAGCACTGACACATCTGACATTTCCCAGCTGTCAATTTCCACAGTGGGGTCGACTCAAGACTATGCGTAACAGAAGAAATTTGAGATTACGTCTAATGCCTCGCACAACTACAGGAAATAATCTGTATGAAAAGGTGTTTACATGTTTAAACGAAATAGAACTGCCCCGGTAAAAACATGTAGGACTGACGGTTTTTGGACTACGGCAAACTGAACAACTGCCACCCGGGCGACTGCTACTGGACAACTGCCACCCGGACAACTGCCACCCGAACAACTGTCACCTAGGACAACCGGCACCTAGAACAATTGTCACACTGAAAAACTGCCGGGTCGATAAGGCGGGTATGAGCACTGCGGCACCAAACATGAGAGCAGTACTTTGCGGTTGAATGCACCAGGGCTAGGGTGGCTGTTCGTAACGTTGTTGCTCCAGAACCACAACCGGAGCCACCGAGGCGTCTCATGAGCGCGACACGTGATGTCAGCTTCTTGCGAAGTGACTCAAGGTGTCGGCGGTACGTGAGCGACCTGTCCAACGTTACTCCTAGGTATTTGGGCTCGGAGGAGAAGGGCAGGGTTTCGTTGTTGAAGTTGACTTTCATCTCACGTTTGGCTTCCGTGTCAAGATGCAAGGCTGCCGATACCGTTTTTGTAGTGCGGAGCTTTAGCTTCCAAGTCTGGATGTATTCACTTACGGTTGCCATTTTTTGCTCAGCACCCCTTCCACTGCCTGCTTGTCTCCATCAGCATGCATGATTGCTAGGTTGTCAGCATATGCATACTTTTTGGAGACGATGTTTGGCAGGTCGGTGATGTAGGTGTTGAAGAAAAGGGTTTCCAGGACAGCTGCCTGTGGGACACCGTGCTTGAAGCTTAACCTGCTCCGTTTGTCGTTTCCGGTGGTAAGGGTGAAGCTGAGATTGCCAACCATGTCGATCATCATATGGACCATGTGTCTATCAGGCAGCAATCGCAGTAGCTTGCAGGTGAGGCCGCGGTGCCATA
>JGI24022J15233_10002611_pt1 | contig 17072 bp, 11 predicted proteins | sample Ectturendosymbi2_FD_15233 | JGI IMG/M metagenome (IMG submission 15233)
TATCAACTCACTTGATGTCAAATTTTACTGATTTACTACACCAGGCCTGCACAACATACGACCCGCGGGCCGCAATGCGGCCCTCTGGAGCTTTCACAATTGCAGAAAATGTTGCAACAACCCCACTTCGGATATATAATTAATTGTCGTTCCATAATTTCTTGCAAACTACAACAAAATGAAATACATTTTTCGACCCCCTGCTAATTTACGTAGTCAATTTGGCCCTTCAAGTTTTCTGAGTTGTGCAGGCCTGCACTGCACAGTTGATTGAGTGTTGGGTCGTTGTTGACGTTTGAGCGTAGTCCTTATATGAGGTCATAGAACATAGTAGGAGTATGGTGGATGACTGTGGGCAAACGTGTGGCTGTGGTGAGCTCTAACCTTTTGTAAGTGCTCTTAAGTTTTGTACCTGCGAGTAGAAGCGCATTGTTGGGTCTAAAAAACATTTCTGTGTAAATGTAACAAATGTGTAGTTGGATTTGTGTTCGTCAAAATGGATTTCCGTGTGTGGGGATAAATTTAATTTAGCTCAGTATTGTTCAACAGCGGCTCCGCGGAACCCTAGTGTTCCCCAAAACACGTAGTGGGGTTACGTGAGTTTTAAGGGTTCCGTGAGGGTTCCTCGCTTTTTTTAGGGGAAATGATTTCTTGCTTCAGTATGTTGATGCGTCATTATGAAAATTTTTAGATCACCGTTCTGCATTCAGATTCCAGATAGGCCAGTTAGTTGTACAGGAGGTTGAGTGTAGTTAATAGCTGAAAAAGAAATATTGAGAGTTGTCGCTTGTTGTTCATTGTTGTGCTGTGAAGAAGAACGTTATTGTTGCATTACTGTTATACGATATTGCAAGAAGGCCCCCCTGAACCTTTGCAGTTTATTCAAAAGTATAACCTTGGGAACTCTGTTCCATTTATAGTAATAATGCTGCGGATTTTCCTCACAATTGCCGTTAGTGTTCCAACCTGTGCTGTGAGTGAAGTTTTTCGAAACTAAAACAGATCAAGATCTAGTATGAGCACCTTGCGGTTAAGAAATCTTGCCACACTGTCTGTAGAGCAACAGTTGACAGATGAAAATAAATTTTGACATTGCCATTGAAGAATTTGCCAACAAAAAGGGAAGAAAAGTTACTGTGTAGAAAATTGTAGTTTTCCTTTCAGAAATAAAGATGGTCCTACTTTTTTACAATTTTTTACTACTTTTCACTATATGTCATTTTTGTTTTTTGTTTAACTGTTACTTACAATGTGTGAGTTTTTTGGTGTGTATTTAAAGCATACCATATTTGAGCATGTGAGAGTACTGTAATATTATAATGGTGCACAAACTAGCAAATATACATACAAAGTATTAAGAGCCAGTCATGGTGCAATAGGTATTTTTATGGGCTTCCGGGGCGTCAAACTCAAGGGCCGCCCGGGCAGCCCGCACTCTACCTACGCCACTGACTCTTTCCCATGGAAAAAAAAAACTTGCAACACTTTCAGTATTACACGTAAAGGTTCTTTCAGTAAAAATTAAAATTTGACACATTGGATACATTTCTTTTGAAATCTAAGATACCACCCACCGACGCAAACAGGCAAATCACCGGACCAAGTTCCGTTTCTTGTGCAGGTGAGCTTCGATGGTCCTTGAAGTCGAAATCCACCGGAACAAAAAAACTGCAAAGTTTCTCCTAATGAAAACGTTGCATCCGTTTTTAATTCAAGAATGCCTGGATTTTGACATTTCGGTGGCGCTGGAGACGAAACGAAAGAATCATGAAATCGTCCAATTTAAACAAAAATCAATTCCTTAAAACGCAGGCACATTTTTTAAAACGCGGAACTGTTTTCTTTTAGTTTTTGTTAGTAATTCTGCATATGGACTGACACAAAGTTGAGCTTTCAGTGTAAATAATTTCCCTATGAAAAACATATATGTCTTATCATGGACGTATATATTTTAAAAACCTTAAAAATGTTGGTATGAGAGGAATTCAAAACGTTGATCAGAGTGTTATCCACTTTTACCTTTGTGGTGACATCAAAGGTAAACATACACGTGCCCCAAACAAACTTTGATCAAAGCCTCCTGTAATTTGTAAATATTGCGGTAACAAAATTAGCGTAAACAACATAAAATATCGTGATTTTTCCAATAATTTCTTTTTGTCTGTAACTTTTTGAAAAGTTGTTAGTTAAACCCTCGAGACGTTTGATATAATTTTGCTTAATTTAAATATTTCATCAATTGCCTTCACCATTTATCAAAAAAGTTCATCTGAAACTTTTTAGATTTCAGCTGTTACAATTAAATGTTTCCTCACCATGGGTTTCAAACATATTTTACATAGGTCTGTCATTGTGGCCAAACGTCTAAATCAGCTATCTCCAGTCGTACTGATCCAAAAATCACGTTGCTATCTTAATGAGAGCCACACATTGAATGGCTTTCTTTGATCTTAGCAAATAAAATTTTCTTTAAGCTACTGTGTTGAAAGGGTGTGAATTCTACAGTAACTGCAGTGGTAATATCGGTTTGGCACAGTGGTTCTCAAACTTTGTGCCGCGAGAGAATCTCAGGTGTACCGCGGAACTTTTTAGAATTTTTGAAAATCATCAATTCCTATTAAAATTAGGCATGCAGGCAAGCATGCGAGACTTGAATGCACACTATCCATTAGATAACAGATAATAACATGGTATTTTCCTATTGCCTTGCAGATGTAGTAAGGATGATTGTCTCGTTATAATTGGATTGTCACGTTATAATTGCTATGTAGTAATGTATTTTGAAACAAGACATCCCGCCTTCCACCATGTTGGCTTCAACGCTGAGCTGGGCTAACAGGAAAGCAATTGTATTTAGTCTGATTAAAATGACACAATGATAAGCTTTTTAGAAATGTTTACTTGGGTAGTTAATCCATTTAGAATCAATGAATTAAGCAATCTTTCTACCGAAGAGGAAGAGCAGCTCACCATGGGCGTCCGCAGGGGGGCAAACGGGCATTTGCATCTCCCTGGAAATTGAGACTAAGAACCAAAATTTTCCAGAAAACCTTACGTCAGCAGCCCAATTCCGATTAATTGATTCAATTCTTGCAATCAGGGGTGCGGAGTCGAAGGTAATATATCCGACTCCGACTTTCTAATCTCCGACTCCCGACTCTGCCTTTCCAAAATTTCCGACTCCGACTTCCGACTCTGACCTTTCCAAAATTTCCGACTCCAACACCTTAACATAAAGGGAGTGAAATTTGGCTGTTAAAATCAATGGAAATCGTGGTACACAGCAAGAAACCTGTTTCAACAAAAGTTTCAAAAGAAATTGTAGCATTTCAACAGGCATTCCCAATTTAGGAGTGTGATGTAAAAAATGACCGAATTGGACATCGGGAGTCGGATTCGAACAAAAAAATCCGACTCCGACTCCCAGTGTTGTCAGGAATCCGACTCCGACTCCGCCCAAAACCCTCCGACTCCTTACGACTCCTACTCCGCAACCTTGCTTGCAATGACACTTTATTTGCCGCTATTACACTCACACTGCACAAGGCAACAGGGCAATTGCAATCCCCCAGAAATTTTTCAGATGTTGGGTACAACAAGTTACCATCATTTTCTCCCAGAAAATAGTACAACAACATGTTACGATCATTTTGCCCCACGAAAATATCAGCGGATTGCGGCCCTGTGCCTGTGTGAATGGCTTATGCAACATAAACGCCTATGCAGGCATCTTTTCGTACAGTATAAAATTACATCGTGGCTTGTTATCTATGCAGCCTTGTGGGAATAGGTTTTAATAATTAATCTTTATTTCTGACTTCTGATAAGTGCAAAGCTGCAATTGCTGTGGCGAGTTTTTATAATTTATCTGCTCATTTTTTAAAATCCCGCGTGGTGTTCTAACTTTGGTAAGTTGCGCGAAAGTTGTGCCAACATAGGCTTTTAGGACAAGTCTACTTCTCATTGCTTGAAGCAATTTTGCGACGGCGTCTTACTTTCTTGTTTTTTCATCGCTCATATTTTTCTGGCCATTGATTAAAATGTGACTTGCTTGCAGAAAGTTCTCAAAAATGGATATTAGGCAGTTTATGAACCGAAAAATCATTTTTGATAGCCGAAGTGTAGAAAACATGTCAGACCATACATTGAGAAGTGAGGTTCAACCAGCACAGGCTAATGACCAGGGACACCGGAGGGCGGCGGAATTTAACGGAGCATTGCTCCCCTGTCCTTACATAAAGGGTGCAACGGGGGCATTGGTGCCTTTTCATAACAGTATCATACGTCATTTCATTGTTTACAAAGATCTAGTTGAAACAAATTTATTGCAGCTATTCGCGCACCCAGAAGATTCAAAATGGTTTTCTATTATTTTTGTTATTATTTTTGAGATCAGCATTGTTACTGAACAGAAACAATCACAATCGATAACGATTTTTTTGTCTTTTGTAAGTTTCCATTGCCCTCAACTCTTTTACTGCATCCCCTGCCCTACAGCTGCTCCGGCGTCCCTGCTAATGACAGCACCACAAACGTAGTTGTGGAGATTTCAAGTCAATTCATACTCAGTTGTCTGCAGTTCGCAATGATAACGATATTGGATTAAATGTTAATTCAGCAAAAGCTGTAACGAATGGCAGAAAGTGCACCCTTTTTGCAAACTCATATACGCTTCCACCTGAATACGATTTTAAAAAGGATGCGAATGGAGCACGTGTTTTTGTGGGGAATTTTTGCGGTATAGAAAGGGTAAAACTTTCAGTGAACGTCCATTTGTCAGCAAAACGATAAGCAAAATGTCGATATTGCCCCCCCTGGAAAAATTTCTGCGGACGCCCATGCAGCTCACTGACGTACGAAACGACACGTTTTTTCAAGCACTGTTCCCCAAAACAGCTTGGACGAGTTTTGGCTATCTTCTTACAAATCCTATTCAATGATCAGTGTCAAAGCCATCAAAATAATCTTCCCATTTGCATATTCATGGTTCTGTGAATATGGGTTTTCTGCTCTGACAGAAATCAAAAGCAAAAAACGAGAGACTTCTTGGAATTGACAACAAAATGCGGGTGTGCTTGGCAACGACGGAACCTCGTTTCAACCTTATTTTATCCTGAAAACAGGCACACCCAACGCATTAAGTTTTTTAAAGCAACTTTGTTTTGCAGTAGCCTAAGTGTGCTGCGAATTTTTTTTTATTTTCTTAGTGCGCCGCAAGCTGAAAAATTTTGAGAATCACTGGTTTGGCACCTTTAACCGCTTCATAAGTGTGATGTCATAAGCAAGTTTAGTGCCAATGGAACAAGGAAAGAAATCATGAAACTCGAAATAAGATTTGCACCAAGGTGTCAATGGGCACACGGAAATCTCCCAGTGCGCAGTACAGACGTGATAAAGTGGGATTGAGGATTACTGCATGTGTCAAATTAAAGATTATTAAAACAAGGACAGGTTGTTCTTTTGTCCTTCTACTACAGCAAAAACCTAACTTGGGCCGCACAAAAGTTTTGAATGGGTTGCATGATGCGGACACGGGGCAATTACATCACAAATGTAATCGATTGCGATTGCGATTACTTGCCATATGCTCGATTACGATTACGAATAAACAAAATCACAATGTAATCGATTACGATTACATTGAAAGTAATCATGATTCATGATTACAATTGCGATGACATTTGTTTTGAAACATCCTCAGAAAGAAAATGAAACCCATTTGTATGGTTTGATGTAAGTATATTTTCAGACAACAAACGATATGAATGAATGCAATAAACTAAATTACCTATATGTAGGGACTGCAAAAAGAAAAATAACATCATTTGTTTACTGACATGTTTATGCAGACAACAAACCAGTGGCGTAACTAGAGGTTTGAGCCAAGGGTTGAAAACTTAGTTAAAAGAGGCCCACTTGCCACTGTAAAGGGCCCCTAGCCAACACTCAGAAAAAAACTTGAGAAATGATGGTGAATCCCGATGTGGATGGCTCTACTAAAACCCTAAATCAACGGAAAATACTCCAAAAAACACAAATAAATGACAACCTACTGAAAACCAAACGAATGCTAAAACCGAAATACAAGCCAAATTGGGCCTGGCTTTTTACATTTAGATTAGCAGGGAGGAATTCGCCCTTCTTACCTCTGTCAGTTACGCTACTGCAACAAACATTTCAAATATTGATAAAAAACTAATGTTTAACATGTTTGTTGTTGCAGTTGATGAACATCAACACTTCAAATCTTTTGTCAGTCAAACTACATCTATCAGGCTTGAACCTTCGTCCAGCAATGCTGAAAAATCGTTTCTTAGTCATTTCAAAATTGCTAACTACATGTTTCTTGGAGCTGCGGGTTACGATCTTTTCGTGTGGTAACCTTTGCATCGTCTGCAAGCAAGCCTAGCATTGTGTTGCTTTTCGTTTGAAATGAAATGAACAATGATGCCAATATAGCTGCGCACCTGTCTGTTATATCAAAAGTCAATGGTCAACAAAACTTTACAGGTTTCGTTGAGTTTTTTTTACCAGTAGCCGTGGATGATCTCTGTTGACATGCTAGTTATCAGCGTTGTGGAAAGGTGCTTTCGACATGAGTTTAATAACCTCATTCCTCTGCAAAAAGTTATTTAATATAAATTACTGTACAAAGTATGGGCATGGCCTACTCAAGAATTTGCATTCATAGGTTCACTCTGAATATATATAAATAAAACCAACACCTCTCCTTGCAATGTACCGCTATCTCTGTTGCCGAAGTGTCAACCCGTTTTCAAGTAACGCTCTTATTTTTTTACTACGTCTCACTACGTTACTTCTGGCGGCTAACAGGAAGGCTAGCTGGAACAAGGCGAGAATTCGATGCAAACGCTGTACTTGCTGCTGGACTATTTGGATTTAACCCACACAGACGGGCAAATGGCCTCCTCTGGAACATAACCACAACAGTGATAAAGGAGTAAACCCAGCCACAGTGATGTGGAGTGAAGATTTCCAAGTTTGATCGCGAAAGGAATCGTCGATTACGATCAAATTAGCAATGTACTCGATTACGATTACACGTCATTTTTAGTCAGTTTAATCGATTACGTTTACTAAAAGAACTGTAATCGATTACGATTGACGATTACAGTACGATTACCCCGCACGTCCGGCTGTATGCGGCCCGCTGGTTAGATATGGCAGGTCTAAATCTGTACGTTTATGGTGTCCATGAACGAATGACAGAATCGTACCAACAGAAGTTAGTGTCACAGCAGATGTGAAAAGATATCACTTGTTGTTTTCTATTTTCAGACTTACTGTACTTTCTATTCGCGTTTGCGTCCTGCATTTGCCAGTGCAGTAAATTACTTCTGTCAAATTTAACAGTATGTATGCAATGGAAATCATAACGTGGTTTGTAGTTGTACAAGAAATAAGCGTACAGAGTTAAGACAACACATTCTTTCAAATCATCTAATATCACACGAGCGCGCATCGTTTGTGTTCAATACTGAGAAAAATCGGTTTCAAACTCAATTTTTTTAAGTTGCGGCACATATCAGGTTGACTCAATGAATTTTTCTAAACAATAAAAGCGCAGTAGATTTTACGATTTTATGGCCACCTGATGTTTGTTCATTGCGGAAGGCAAAACAGCTCGTTTGTATGCAAGCTGTAACAGAAAGTTAATCTAGACAGACCTGCTTTCAAAAAGCCAAACGCAACGTTATTTTCGATAAAAATAATTGAGCCATGGAACTCTTCCAAATTGCCAATATTTTTACCAGGTTCTTACCAATTTCGCAGTTATTGCCGTGGTGCCCATGCCTGCATCTGCATTTGTACCGCTTGCTGCTGGTCACTGGCAAGCAGGTACCGCCATTCAAACACGGGTTGTTGTGGCATTCGTTAATCTCTGTATCACAAAACTCACCCGTCCATCCGAACGAGCATTCGCATCTGCAAACAAAGTTTAGAAGTTGTAGCCCTGGAAGTGAAGTCTGCAAAGCATCGTCGCCTCGCCAAGGAAATGGTTACCATAAAGGTGTAAAATGCACCTCTAATAGCACGACTTACAAATCATTCCCAAATGGACTATTGAATTTAGAAAGCCTATTGATGAGCTATATCGAAAAATTGTGTGAAAACAAACTTCTAATGTTAGTCTGTTTTCGTTTACTTTGTGATTGTCCAGGCCCGTGGCCACGAGGGCATTCGGGGACAGCACCTCCCCAATTTTTGTGCCCCACAAATTTTGTTGTTGAAAAATTTGTTTCAAACATATAATAAAAACAAAAACCTTGCCCCCTGAAACCGTTTTGCCAAACCTTAAAACCTGGCTATGGAGTCCTGTGGTTGTTTTTTTGATACCCTACTTGCGTTCAAAATATCTCGACTTTTGTGAAATGTCTGTATCGGTTCTGAATCTGTTGTAAACAGTGCTTTTCGTAAACCTAATTTGTTGATTGTGCTGTGAACATTATTTAATGATTATCGCTGAATTACAGGAATGACATGACCCGTTTGCGAATAAGTCCTGGACGACTTTCGCTCAGACGTAGAATTCTTCATTAGTTTGAAGATTTGAACTGCAAAAATGTTCTCAAATGTTTTTGCAAAGCATACTATTTTCGTAAATGGACGAGCACTGTTTTTGTAAATTTTTTTGAAATGGTTTGTATTTTTCCATTAAAATTGTCCTATATATTGTCGAAAATAACCCGTTTTTGATAAATGTCAAGGATGCTGTATCCCAAACATTAAAGTTATTGCTTGAATTACCTGAAAAAGGTTTTGTTATTCTTGTCAACGATGCAGGTTTGATTTTTTCCACACGGCTCTGACGCGCACGGCGTTTCTTCTGTAACACAGCATCATACTTTTTGCACGGTGGCTTAAACAAATAAAATTCATGAAACACCAACATGATGAGTTTCGCTTTCTACGCAGTTGCTTACAAACTCATTGCCCTTTTCGAAAAGATCCACAAATTTTTCATAATTTTATTCTTTTGAAAACTTCACCAAACTAGCACGTGAAGTAAAATGTACTGTAAATAATAGCAATACGTCGAAATACTGAGCGATTATGGCACCAGTAGTTACTCAAGCAGTTGTTTGGCTGAGCTGAGTTATCCTGTCATTGTGAGCAAGGTTCTTGGTGATGCGACTCGTGCTGCTAGACAAAAACGACCGTTTCAAAAGCAGTTGGAAGCGTCTGAAAATTTTATAAACAGAGGTTTAAGTGTTATGAAATATCTTGGGATTTGATCTAAACAAAATATATATGTTTTTGGAATTTTTATGATTGTGTCTGAATCGTTTGAAACACAAATGCAACCAGGGACGCCGGAACAACGGTAGGGCAGGGGGTACTAAAGGAGTTGAGGGCAATGAAACTTGTAAAAACAAAAAATCGTTACCAATTATGCTTGTTTCTGTTCAGCAACAATGTTGACCTCAAAATAGTAGCAGAAATTATAGTAAACCGTTCAGAATTTACTGAGTAGGCGAATAACTGCAATAATTTGTTTAAGTCGATCTTGATTAAAAATGAAATTACCTATGATTTTGTTATGAAAAAGCCCTTCCGCCCGCGTTGCCCTCCTTGTAAAAGGGCAAGAGGGGCAATTACGCTGTCATTTCACCACCCTCCGGCGACCATGAATGCAAGTTTGGAGTATCTTTAATGTAAGGTGTTGTCCAACATTAAAGAATCCGTACCGAACAGGAAAAAAATGAACAAAAATCTCCTCAACATGTTTTTCTGATGGTTGTAGTTGTCTCGTGAAAATTACTTGTGACAAGATTTTACGCTGTTTAATGTCTTGGACTCAAGGTTTAATCCAGCATAACTCCACAAAATGATGTAGACATTTCATACACCCGATTACTTTGACAAGGAGCAGTTTTTCATCACTTAAAAACTCCGAAAAACTCCCACTAAAATAATCGAAAGTGTGACCGGAGACTGACCATACTGTTTCGGCTTACAATTATATAAACAACTGTTCTTGATGCTGTCCTTTCAACGAAGTGACCTAACACAAAGGACATATCGATCTCAGCAAAAATACTTCGCAAGTTCCATTTTGAAAATCAATGAAATTACTATTGTGAATTTTTCCGTGCTTTTTGCTTCTGACCAGATGCACCAGCTTGTCGTTGAGATAACTTACGTCTCTTCGATATTAACTGTTAAGTTTGCAATTCAATCCAAGTTTGCAAAAGTGCAGCTTGGAAAGTTTAAATCAGATTTTGAAATGAAAACTTTTGCGCACCAAATTTTTCAGTCAAACAAATGTATTGTTATTTTACACCAATTTCGCTAGCTGTTTATTATCTTTCAAGATCAAGGAAACCACATTTATATGATTTTGTTTTGTATAAAGCACAGAGTTAATGCTCAGTTTCAGCTTTCAAAGCATTCAAGCTTTCTTCACTTACCAAGTTGACAGCAGACATGAGGTGATTACACCACAAACGTAATCGATTGCGATTACGATTACTTGCCACATGCTCAATTACGATTACGCTTACGAATAAACAAAATCACAATGTAATCGATTACGATTGCGATTACATTGTAAGTGTTCACAATTACAATCGCGATTATATTTGTCTTGAAACATCCTCAGAAAAATAACCGTTTTCATAGTTTCATGTAAGTATATTTTCAGATAACATACGGTATGAATCAATGCAGTAAACGAAATCACTAGTCTGTAAGGATCAAGCACCAGAAAAAAGAAACAACACATTGATTGTTTACTGAGATGTTCGTGAGGTCAACAAACAAGTGGCGTAACTAGAGGTTTGAGTTAGAGGAGAAACTTAGCTGAAAGAGGCCCACTGGCCCCTGCAAGGGACCTACTAGACAACACTCAGAAAATAACTTTAGAAATGATGGTGAATCCCGATGTATACTAAGGCCCTAATCAACGGAAAATACTCCGAAACGGAAAAAATACTATACTAAAGCCCCTAATCAACGTAAAATACTCCGAAAAACGCAAAAATAGTGAAAAAAATAAAATAAGATTTTCTGAATTAAAAAAAAAATTGAAAAATTTTTTTTCCAAAAAACGCACAAAAAGAGTGCTAAATAGGGGTGATTTTCACGTTTATCTGGCCAGGGGAGTCAAATCGCCCCTCTTCCCTCCCGTCAGTTACTCCACTGCAGCAAACACTTTAAACTATTGATTAAACAAAAATAATCAATGTTTAAAATATTTGTTACAGTTGACAAACACCAACGCTTCAAATCTTTTATGAGGCAAACGACATCTATCAGGCTTTAACATTTTTCCAGCAACGCCGAAAATTCATATGTTAGTAATTTCAAAATTGCTGACTATTTCTTCTAACTGCGGATTACGATCGTCTGCAAGTGAACCTATAGCATTGTGCAGCTTTTAACTTGAAATGAAATGAACAGTGATACCAGTATAGCTGGGCATCTGTCTATTGGACCAATAGCTAATGGGTAACAAAACTCTCACAGATTTCGTTTTATTTTTTACCAGTGTATGGTGGATCACAGTTGACATGCTAGTTGTTAGTGTTGTGGAAAGGTGCTTTCGACTTGCATTAAAGTACCTTATTCCTCTGAAAAAAAGTTAATTTACTGTATATATATTATGTATTAATTATGTACATAGCCCACTCCAGCACTTACATTCATAGGTTCACTCTGAATATATATGTATGAAACGAACACCTCTCCTTGCAATGTCCCGCTAGTTTGTTGGCGAAGTGTCAACCCGTTTTTTAAGAAGAGCTACTATTTTTCTTGCTACGTCTCACTAGACTCACAACGTTGCTTCTGGCGATCAACAGGAAGGCTAGCTGGAACAAAGCGAGAATTCGCTAGTAGAAACGCTGTGCTTGCCCTGGACTGTCTGGATTTAAACCACATAGACAGGTAAATGGCCGCCCCTGGAACATAACCATAACAAACAATGACAAAGGAGGAAACCCAGCCACCGCAATCGCGGTTCATCGCACAATGATGTAGGGTGAAGATTTCCATGTTTAATCGCGAAGGGAATGGTTGATTACGATTAAATTAGCAATGTAATCGATTACGATTACATTTCATTTTCTGTCAGTTCAATGGATTCCGATTACTCAAAAAACTGCAATCGATTGTAATTGATTACGATTGACGATTACGATTACGATTACCCCAGGTCTGGTTGACAGAATGCTCTTTAAAGTCAGATCAAAATGCGTCTTCAACGTATTTGAATAAGAGATGAAGATGCTGATCAGTAAGAAAAAATGTGTAAACATCAGTGTCTGGTTCTTCGCTGTTAAAAGATTCCTTTGAATAGATACTATTTTAATGTGTGTATCTTATGTGAAATGGGTAAAATATGTAGAGCCAAAAGTTTATAGCAAAAGAAGGATAACCAAAATTTTGACCAAACGCCAATACTTCTCACTCGTGGTGTGACATTATAGTTATCAGAACCTTCGCTTTTTCTGGCCCCAATTAACTGGATGTTTTAACACGGTCTTTTATTCTTTTCTTTACTTTTTTGTATTTCATCTCACAGAAACCTTGTTTTGAACCGTGTACAATGAGCAGTGAGCACTATTAAACTCTTGGTAACACGCGGTCAACTGCATGCTCGAAATGAAGTGAAGAGAGACAAACTGATAGACGTGGAGTCTGATGCCAAGCAAGTCACACAAGTAACCACAAAGAATCTCTGAATAGATAAAGATGAGTTACTTGTGAAGTTCCAATTAGGTAAGCTACTTGTAAAGTACCAGTTCGTCAGAGGTGTTGGCATGTTGCAGTAATATTATTAAAAGTCAATAGTTTTAATGTTTTTGATGAAAGGCAGCTCATGTTTTGCTGACAAGTTTCACGTTACCTAAACAGTTTTATGCTTAAACACTCATTTCGCTGCTTTGCCTTCAGTAAAATCGTATCTACGGAGCAGCTGGCGCAAATATCATAAAAGTCTGATGGAACTTCTGGGGCAAGCACCTCATAACCAGCACTGTTGGGAAAAACTTTTTTGCACTGCCCATTATGATGGCCGGCACTTTTTTGGCCATAAATCGCCAGCCGCTACAGCTAGAGAGCTGTTAAAACCCTCTACGGATTCGGGAGTCTTCTAGTTTCGATTGAAAAAAAATTTTTCAGTTTTGGGTTTGGGGTTCTCTGTGGAGGACGTCAGAAGTTGGGGTATTTTCGAATTTTGGCTAACATCATCGGGGCCATTTTTGGCTCAAGATTTTTTGAAAGTATTAGGCTAAAATGTGCGTCTTTTGAGCCCTTGATTGACTTTCTAGCATATCTGTAGTCAAAATTATGGCTCAAAAACTCAATTTTGAACAAAATTAAAAAAGTTACACAAAAGGTATAACATTAGCCATTTCAGACCAAACTTTGGCCAGCCTTAACTCGGCAGCACATTGAGCTAGAGTGCTGTTCAAACCCTCTAAACACTCCTTAAGTCTTGCATGTAATAATTAAAAAAAAATTTTGGATTTGGGGCTTTTGGTCGATGATGTCATGCTTGGGGTATGTTTTGCGGTTTTTTTGAAGACGTCGTCGGTCGATCCAACGAGTCGATATTGTGGCTCAGAGTTTTTTAGGATTCTAGGCTATAATACGAGTCGTTAGAGCCCTTGATCGACTTTCTAGCATTTCTGGTTCCAAAGTTATGGCAAAAAATTCCAAATATTACAGGAATTTGCTGAGTAATTTTCGGGGATTTTCCTAATGAATTTCCGGAAGTTTGGCCATGATTTTGGAACCAGAAAGGCTAGAAAGTCGATCAAGGAGTCTAAACGCTCGTGTTATACCATAGAATTCAAAAAAACTTTGAGTCACAAACTCGGCTCCTTTGGTCGCTTCTTAGGGGATGATGACGTCATCAGAATGTAAATAGGATATGCATAAACATTAGGCCATCATGCAAACATCAACAAAAAACCCGACATCCAAAACTGAAACAGTTTTTTTTATTACAAAGTACAAGACTTTTCCCATCTAGAAGGTTTGAACAGCTCTCTATTATAATCTGGCGGCGAGTTATGGCCAGTTATGTTCTGGGGTGTGATATATCCCAGGTTACCGTTTGTGCGAGTGCAGTTTTTACCAGTTTTTGGTTTTTGAGCCATAATTTTTGCTACAGATATGCTAGAAAGTCAATCAAGGGCTCTAAAGACTCGGATGATAGCCTAGATTCCACAAAAAACACGAGCCAAAAATGACTCATTGGGTTGGCGCCCAGGGTCAGGTAAAGTTGACCTAAAAAGCGCAAAATACCTCCACTTATGACGTCACCCACAGAGAACCCTAAACATAAATCAAAAACTTTTTTTTCAATCGAAACTAGAAGACATCACGAATCCGTAGAGCACATCTGTCAAACTGGTGACCCGCAGGCCAAATGTGGCCGCCACGTCTTTTTATGTGGCCCGCGAAGCTTCAATTTTAAGCCTCAGCCTGCTTATTTTTATGGAACTGTAGTTGTTCATACCTGTTTACAAAGGCGAACGAAGTTCTTTGCCATGTTATAACTTTGCTATTTCAGTCATCTTGCTGACCTAACGTCTCTCTTTAAACGTTATTCAGTTTTAAGGTTCCTTTCACTGCAACATAACCATTATTACGGCACAGAGACGCTGTTTAAGTGTTGTTGCGATCGGAAATCCCGAACGGCATATGCGCAAAGCTTCGCACTGTGGCAGCAAGCAACAATAGAGTTCACATGGCATGATCACTCTATTATTGCTTGTTCGCGCCACATATATCTATCGTGTTGTTCTTCACGCACATCCCGTTCGTGGTGAATCACACAATCAACTCAACACCACCGGAGAGGTTGCAACAGTATTAATGTAGCATAGATGATTGTGGTTAATTCTGTTAAAACTGGCCCTTTGAGGGCAACCATACAGTTCCAACTGGCCCTTTGAGGGCAACCATAATGCTGATATGGCCCTCAGTGAAAATGAGTTTGACACCCCTGCCGTAGAGAGTTTGAACAGCTCTCTAGCTCTAGCAGTTGGCGAGTTATGGCCAAAAAAGTACCGGACATCGTAGTGGCCGGCGCGGGCGTTAAAGGGTATTAAACGAACAAAATGATGTTAAAGTACAGTCAGACCTCGTTTATCTGAACGCCTAACCACCGGAAACCCCGCCATCCGACACAAAACTGCTAGGAACGGATTTCTCCCAATGCATTTCACCCCTTAATCGGGAAACTTAGCAGTTCGACACGGAAATTTTGGAACGGATATGTCAAATCAGTAGAAAAAACGCTGAACCTGATTATGCTTAGTTGTTTATTAAATCACAATGGAAGTGTGAAAGTCAATTTTCTATGCACAATGAATGCAACAGTGGCAGAACTTGCAGGATGCAGTTAGATCTTTCTTACAGTTCTCATCCTGAATGCATACTAGCTTACGTAGACTAGATCGATCGGATCTGCTAATAAACAAACAAAAAAAACAATGGGTGTTTCATTTAGTGATGTTCCACGTGTAGTCTACATATTTGCTTAAAACTTGGCATTTTGTCTAAGTCTACAGTTTTTTTCTGTTCCCCTTTGAGCGTCCACTTAGGCGAGTTCTATGTATTGCACATCGTCACTTTTGTTTACATTGAAGGCATTTGCTTTGTAAAGAATTTCGCTCTTTGTACTTTCGATTCCGATTATTTATCCGGATATCTCGCTAAAACGACATTATTTGTCGAAACAAAGTAGTCTGGATAAGCGAAGTCTGACTGTTACAGGTAAGATTAGTCAACCCCTGTTTTTGTCAATTTGGATTTTTATCGATCTTATTTACATTTTTTGCGCTAATTTTTGAAACGAAATTTGTTGTGCCCTTAAAGTTCGGGTTTTTATACAATTCGAAATTTAAACCACAGGATTACATTTTTCATTTAAGAAGACATAACTCTCTGATGAACTTTCTTATAAAACTATTTCTTTCAATTTCTGGTTAAATTCCCAATTTTTGCTTTTATTAAATTTAAAGTAGTGTCGTATGATAAAGTTACAAAATTGTATGTAAGTCATAAAAGGTTATACTTCCTTTTCAATGATCTTGCTAGTCAAATTTAATATGCACAAAGCGTCAATTGTGATGATTCTGGGTGAGTTTGCCTCGAATAAAGTGCCTGAAGTTTGTTATTTGTTGTCCGATGTGTGTACTGTATAAAATATGCTGAAGAAGGTATTCTAATCCTGTAAAACTTGTGCAGTGTGCACATTTTTGTCGATCTTTCCTACCGCTACCTTTGAAAGAGGTTGTTTTCGCTCGTGTTTTCCTGTAACCAAACTGGCTGTCTTGCTGTGCTGTGTCAATTTTATGACCCGGATGTTAGTCACTTACTTTTGGTAGATGATGAAATGGATGCTGATTTTGCGCATTTGACCTAAGGCAGCGCTTCCCAACCGGTGGGCCACAGGCGGTTTTTAGGTGGGCCAGGGCGCCATTTCACATTTTGATATGTTCAAATTCAGTGAGTGGTGGTTTGAAGCACTTCTCGTGAACCTGAAATATCGCTGCCTACGCAATGTCGTTAAGCCGGTTTTCTGTCAAGCTTTCCATCTATCTGTGTGTTGTGAATGACCAAACATATTACGGTAGATTCAGAATGTATGATAGTAAGCTGAAATGCACGCATCGAGCAGTATGCAACTTACAGTAGATGCAGTGTGCAATTCAGATGCACGCATCGAGCAGTATGTAACAATTAAAATCAAATATTAGTGATCAAGGAAAAACGGATATGTGTCCAGTCTCGAAAATAACCGTTTTATTTTCCATTTGGCATATCTTTCCGACATATTTGAACAACTCAATAAAGTTAATCTGAAACTACACGGAAGGGGAAGGACCCATGTCGATTTCATTGACACTCTCAGCACATTTGTGGAAAAACTTGACAATTGGAAGCGAAAAGCTCAAGCAGGAAATTTAGCTATGTACGAGAATGTGCCAAGACAGCTGGAGATGAAGTGAATGTTGATATAGCATCAACACCTTGGAGGGCTTTGTGAGGAATTTGTGCTGTACTTTCTCGAAATTATCAAAACAACTTGG
>JGI24022J15233_10002613_pt1 | contig 17067 bp, 15 predicted proteins | sample Ectturendosymbi2_FD_15233 | JGI IMG/M metagenome (IMG submission 15233)
TGAAAATGTGACTAAATACAAGCAATATAAAACAAATGTGCAAGAAAATGGTTAAAAATCAATTTTTTTCAAAAACCACAAATACTGTTAGGTTTACTAAAAAATGTTCTCAAGAAGCAGATATAGCTTTGGTACTTCTGAGCATTTTGAAACCAAAATGAGCTTTGTAGCCTACTGTAAGTGTGTCAAAAGTTGTGTCAATTTTATTAAATTTGTCCTTTTCGTGACCTTTGTCACGTGGTTGCACGGCTGTTGTTACGGGCAACCATCCAAAATCGGTTTAAAATGTGTTTTTAGCTGATTTGCCAGGATTTAAGAACCCCCTTTTTTTGAATTTCAAAAAAAAGTTTTTTTTTGGCTCACCCTAGTGGACATTTGTATGGTCTGTGCAGGCATCTAATTCTAATGGCAAGTAGTTCAGAAGAAAACCAAGATGGAAACTGCGACACCCACACACGAATGACGCACCAGTGCGAATGTAAAGAAACACTGATGAATCTCAGACAATTTCAAATATAAACAAAGGCTGATGAGTCACGGACATTGGCCAACAACGGCAATTTTTAGAAATCGGAAACGGTTACAACAATGAGCATCGGACCAGCACAAGGTATGAGCGTGTTGCTGTTGGTCCAAAGACTAAAGGTGGCAGATGATTGAATATTATGCGGATGTCACTCGAATCGAGCTGTTGTGCGATGCCATTCTTTCGTTTACCTGCTTTGGTCAGAATCGCGAATAAGACCAAGTTTCTGGCGAAACGACAGAAAACATCTTTCATCGCATCGTGAATTAAAGAGACGCTTTACATCACAACGTACAGCAGTGGAAATCAGGTGCTGATTTTTCTTACATAGCAAAACCTCAAAAAACTTTAAGGCCAGTGGGACACGGGCGAAAAAGAGACCTGCCACACACCCACCAAGTTTTCATAGTGCTGTTATATAACGAAAGATGGTGGAAGCATATTATAATCTGGATTTTTTCGGTCATTTTTCCGTCCTGGACTGAAATCTTTTTGAAATGACCGAAAAAAATTAAGTCAATTCGGTCACAATGTCCGAAAATATAGACTAGCGAATAATGTTACGGCGAGTTTTAGTACTATTATTGGTCAAATGACCGAAAATGCCTCCGCAAAAAAAAAACAGATCACAATATAACATCGCCTTTTTAGAAAAAGTCGCGCCATTCACCTGCACTCTAGCAAAACATTGCCACCGATCGAGCGAGCATGCATGAAAATGTAATCTAAGATCGCATGACAGTTGACGAGTTTGTACCATTCAGGAAGTGCCAGCAGCATTCGCAGCCAATAAGAGAATACTGTGGTTTTTTCTTCAGCGTTACTACCTGCAGCATAAAAATACAAGAAAAATCACTGGAGTTGAAAAGAGCAATGGCCAAAATATAGCATGCCACCAGAAAGCACAGCAGCCCCACCTTCCAACACTTGCCCGTGCAGTGCCAGCATCATCGAGCCAACATGCTTGGACCTTGTCTCTGACTGAAGGAGTTTGCCGGTAATACTTGACAACAAGCTACCATCGTCTGAGCGCAATATCAAAACCAAAATGTCTTTGAACCTGCAACGGAGAAGTCTGTTACAGAACCCCTGGGCGGAAAACCGAACAAAGCGAGAGCTGATTTTCAAACAAGTGGCAACGAGCACCGATAGAAGGTATTTTGTCTGCGACGAAACGTCATGCGCAGTATGCCGAGCGACTTTGGCCTCTGGAACAGCTGCTTTTTAAAATTTGAAAGTAAAACGTTCTGATAAATTCAAGTGAAAGAAACAGAACAAACACTTTTTATCACAAGGTGAAACCAGACCATTTTCACACAGGCTATGTGTTTTCGGTGACGACGCAGAAACCACTGAAAATAAACAAGAAACCAATAACGGAGTCTACTTAAAAATAAGACAGTGGCTTTCAAGAGCGTTAAGCTTCAACAAATACACTCCATTGTTGAAAATTTTTAACTACACCTATCGACGAAACAAACCCTAGTAGTCAGACACAAGAGCTTTTGGATGTTTTGTTAATTGAAGTGGTTGTAGGATTGCCACGCATGTAGGCTTGGGTCAGAGTTCTCAACTGCTCTATGAACTAGAGAAAATGAAAAAACGAAACCACCTTTGAAGAGGACTGTTTTTGCATGAGTGTTGAGTGGTGGGCTGCTGCGCGATTTTGTAAAGTGTGAAACATTTACGGAAGTCCACATCTCACACGCAAAGCCCAAGCACGCTGTTTTAAATGTATGTCACCCGAGAAAAAATTGTTTTCGAGAATTTGGTTTTACAATAAAATAGAACTGCTGATAGGTGGAATCGACAACGTGCAAAAATGTTTCTTGGCTGTTTAATTTCCAGGAGGGATCACTGGGTTTTACCATTCAGGTGTTTCATACAGCAGTGAAAAGGATAAATTTGGAGCAATTTAGGGGCTTTCTTGTCAGAAAACAAGTGTTGGGGATCATGCTTAAATGTTTTTCGAAAAAAACAAGCGCACGATTCTGGCGACACGAAAATCAAACCGACATTTCGCAACAAACAGCTCCGTGCGTCGACACACAGAACGACGCGTTCGAGCATCTGACGAGCATTGTCTGCGTTTACCTTTGATTTTCCGCAAGGTTGATGTTGGCCGCTTGGAAAACGCACACAACGCAATGCAGGCACATTGCAACCGCGTCTGCGCACGAACTCGCAGTCAGGTGGTGTAGAAGTTCCATGCCCTCGTTCAGGAACGCGTCAACGCTGAAACGCAATTGCGGAAGCTGTTAATCTTCCTGCTTCGCTAAAGTACCGGACCATGCTGCAAAGAAAGTCAACCGCGCTGACAGCCAGGCTGTTGCGGGCGACGAACGCCGATGCGCTCAACTGTATATGACGCATCAAAAATGCATTCCAATGTACTGTTAACCCTGCTCGAACTTTCTCAAAGGTGTCCGGTGGTATAACGATCAAATGCATTCAATGCACCATTAAGGACTTCATGCAATTAAAAATAAAAGCAAAAGGTTGGGATGCCGTTTTGGCGAGAATCCAGGTAAAATACAGGTTCTGTTCTTAACTACGCGGTGACTTCGCTTTTCTTCTACCAAGATGGAAAAAGTGAGTCCCAATCCACGTGCCTCACTTGTGAGGCATCTACTGGTCGTTTAGCGACTGCATACTTTTGTAATTAACTCATTTTTTAAGTTTGCAAATCTTGATTGTATAGAAAATAACGATACAATAAAAACTAAACAAAATTAGGTACTGCGCCAACTGACGCTAGTAACTTGCAAAAAAACTTCTGTTCAACATTACCTATGACCGAACTGGGTCATAAGCAAAGCAACATAGGATGCCATGCAGTTCTTGTCATGGACCGCTTGGAGCAGAGGTACAAGCACAATATCTCTGTGGAGATCGTGCACTGTACTGGCTTCTTCTCTCCACCGGTGCAGACCTACACATTGAACAACGACGGTAATCAGTAAGAAATGCTCAATCAACGTTGCGCTCCGGTTTTATTCGCGCTGTGCGAGGTGACACGACGTGGATGATATTTAGCGTTTTAACGTATTATCAGCAGCTTTCTTTTTGAACGTGAAACAAACATCCCAACACTAAGACTCGTGCAAATAATGTTTTGACAGTGATTTTCAAGGACTTGAAAATTTTTCCTGAATAAAGACGTTTGTACAGACAATTGTCAAGAAACCACGCAGCACTGGCAACACAAGACTTGGTAATGTACAGAGAATGTTCTTTACTCAAAAACAAACAAAACTTGCACAAATTACGTGCCGTAAGCTGGCACATACTACGACGCAGCTAAATATATTACTCAAACATGACGAGGTTTTCAAGTTTACGTAAATTGTAAACCAAACCCGGAAAATTTATAAATGCCACAAGCTTCCTTCTGTCCGAAGCTTTGTGCCTGAATTAATTTCCTGCGCAGCGGCAGATTTATTGCAGCAACTGTGTTCATGTCTCACGGTGCTTCGATCTTAAATGATAACGACTGCAGGCTACTGGGTTGATTTTTGCTCTCGTTTCAGGCTCACAAAACGTTTGCGGCCGAATGCACTCAACCACACCCTTCAAGATAGTAGCAAACGCGTTGGATGAGGTAAGTGTGCAACACGTCAATTTAAGGGAATAGTTTGGCGTACGCCACGAAATATTCGAAACGATATGGGAACATCAAAACCCTGAATTCCTATCAGTGCATTGATAATGCGGTGACCTACATCACGGATCTCCAAACGTTTTTGCCAGAGGTCCACATAAGCTGCTACACAACAGTTCGAGGGCCGGACATCTTGCGTAATGTGATAATCAAAATTTTTCCGTAAATATATTATTTTTTCATTATTGGCAAAATGTCTATGCGGCCGATGGAATGGCTTCGCGCGCCGTAGTTTGGAAGAACCTGGCCTACATTGTTGAGCGATGCTTTGAAGTCCGCTCTCTGCAGCTACTGACTTAAAGCAAATGAAATTTACAACTCAGAACACACATGATATGAAAACACACACCATGGCATTTCCACAAAACGAAAAGCAACCGCATTTACTCCCACGACAGGTGACTTGTGAAACAGCGAACTGCAGCGCAACGGTAACCGAGCCACCGACTGAATACTGCGACACGTCACGAGAATTAGCTTCACCTTATTTCGTAATAAGTTGTATTTCGTGTATTATCTTGTCATGAACGAAGAGAAAACAACAAACAAAAACATTCATGGTTGCTCACTGGATTTCTTGTTTACCTGAAGAACAGTTTCAACTATAATTTATATTTTTTAGATATCCATTATTTCGCGTGAAGCAAAAATCCAACGTAATATACTTTTTGTTAAACACGCGGGTTTTTAGTTTCACGGCCTTGCGCACTTTACCACGGGGGTATAAGACTGATATTTTTTCAACAGCCATTAGAACTTACCAGCATTGAGCACAGGCACGAGCAGTTGTCGCTTGTGCAACTTCAACTGCAGTAAAATCCGCCAGCTCCAAGAAGCGAACTGCTCGTATGCCGATTGCGACGAAAATCTTGACACAGACGCTATTCGAGAAACCTTTAGAGAAATACTAAATTTTGTCTGTCCGCACAGATAACAGGTGACACCAAGCTGTTAGATTTGCCATCACATTACAGAGCGAAAAAAAAATTGAAAGAACAAACATCTTCATGTCTGACGCATCATGGGTGACCGCGCATGCAACGTCGGCCCCACAAACGGAAAGTCCGTTCAAACAGAGTTATGTTATTGCAAGACGGCCAAGCGTGCATTGAGCGATATCATCGAGATTCTATCTTCAAACAGGTGATCGTAAGCGCGAACACCATATATGGTGGCCACCGCAGCCACGCGTGGTTGCCATAGCAAACAACAGCATAGCAAGCAGTTTGAAAGTACAGACAGATTGTGCTAAGATACTGATGATTTTTCATCGCGCAACACCAGCAACGAGCCCTACAGGCTTTCCATCGAAAACTCTGACCGGCGCGCGCGGCTCATAAGACTTTCACAAAGCACTTGGCTGGTTAAGAAGAACGTACGTGATCGAAGCTTTTCATGACAACACCAGATCTCTGTCTTTCCATTTCCAATCTCACGTTCGTTTCGCATATGATCAAAGCGATTTGGCAGTGAACTGAACGTGCGATAAACAGCTCTCCCGACTCGTTGTACTGGAAGTTCAGCCCCTGGCAACGACGAAACAAGTCGGGGCAAGGAGAAAACAAAATCGGTCTAAACTGCCAGAAAAACTTGTAACAAAAGCGACATTGAGCCGCAATAGCTAGGTCAGTACAACAACGTACCTGGATCACGATCTTTGCCAGCCGGAATTGCACTGATGTCACTGCGTGGTCTTGCAAATAGACGCTGAGAACCGCTATGTCCTGTTCCTTCGGTTGCCACAAAGAAAAAGGAAGATCGTTGAAAGCGTAGATCACACCGGCAATAGAACCTACACATAAGGGTTGTTGCTGAGGTACCGCTTTGCGTTAAGTAGTGAAAAGATCTTCAACGTATTTCTTCAGTAAACAAGTGCGCGACGATTAGAATAGGACTTTATTCATTTTCAACACCAGCACACGTTTCTTGCTGTTGCAAAAAAACAAAACCAATTTCTTTTACGCCAACGCGTTAGAGTCTTCACACAAAGTAAACGAAAGAAAACGGAAAGCTGGCCAAGCATTACAATTCCCACAGATTGTGGGTGATGCCCACGGATTCGCCACCAGGCTCAGCTTTAATTCCTCCGCATCTAAGCACACTACAGGTGCCGAGCGCTCGTCGCGCGGTTACCGAAATTCTGCTGAACGAACTGCAACAACGTGGATATGATGAACGGATGACAGTTGGCCAAGGACGAAAGCAGTTCTCTTCCTGTTTTGCTGCAAACGTCCATTGTGCCTTTGTACACAAACGAAATCTGAAGGCAAACAAAACAACATGAGCACATGGTCAACAACAAAAAAACAAGCTCTCAAAAAACATTGCGAACTTTGAATATGTCCACAGAGATGTTTTTCACAAGGTGTTCTTCGTCGGAGCGCCTGGACTGAGCGAGGTTGGCGAAGGCTGTCAGCAAGTAGACAACTTCGTTGGTGGGCATGCTGGACAATTGCTCCTCGAAAGCCAACTTTGTGTCTGGATCTAAGCAGCAGGACAACCAAATCGCTGAAAATGCGTGCGAAAAACTTTTCATGCCTTCTTTACGCGCGAAAAACTGCTTTGCTATTATGCGTTCACAAATAGCACAGGTGAATAAATAAAATCTGAAAAATGCTGCACAAATAGCACGGGCAGCAAGACGCAGTGTCAAGGAGTAGCCCCCGGATTTTGCAAATTACTGCATTTTTCAAACAAGCAGTTTGGTCTATGGGGTTGTCTTGAAATTAGTGCGTACTCTTGTGTTACGCACCACGCTATGGCCTTTACGTAATGCATAAGTGTCCAACCGTTTTGGACGATGGGCCACAAATCCGAAGTGTCGAGGACTGCACTTCAACAAAAAAACGCTTACTTCTAAAAAAACGCGATAATGCAATGAATACGGCATGAACAAACTGCAACAAAACGACATGTGCACAAAAAGAATATAATAAAAAGTACAGAACAACTTTGATCATTGGTCTTGAAAAAATGACCGCACTGCAGTCGGCAACAATTCGTCTGCGGGTCCGCAGGATAGTGGCCTTTGGCGCAGTGAGTCAACCAACCACTGCAGTCAAAAACGAACGAAACAGCAATGTAAGAATTTCTAGTTATACAGATTTGGTTTTAGCCGTAAGATACGAAAATAAGCGATGAGGGAAGCAGAGTTAGTTTTTAAAAATCAACACGATCGCTTGCTGTTGTGTTTATCTCTAGCTTTGATTTGACAGCCATGAAGATTTACTTTGAAACTTTTGCCAGTTTGACTGACGTTGCCACTAACTGCGTCAGTTCAGAATCTTTCATAAAAAAAGTTGAACACTAAAATGCGCGCTTGTCTTGGTTGTTTCCTGAGGGTAGGAGCGGGTTTTAAAGCAACAGACAAACAGGACGCTTAGATTAGATCAGTGAAAGTTTTCAACAAACAAAAATCTACTATATACAGGGTTTTTTTAACTTCCACTGATTTTAGGGACCCGATTTGGTCCCTAGAACACCTTGAAAAAACCTGCCATATACGAAACGGTGAAGATTACAAAAAGAAAATGACGTCAGACAAATATGAGAATGATTGACAGCAAAGTAAGTGTCACCGCAGTTAGTAGAGACGCACAACCGGATGCAAACCTTGAATAAACTCCACCCATTCCTGGTGCGCGTAGGCCGTGCCGACCAACTCGTTGACCTCTTCTCTCGAAGTCTCGGGAACGTTCATCAGGACGTACAGAGTCTCGGCCGCTCTGGATGAGACGGTCTCGAAGGGAAGATCAGCAATGAACTGATAAACTCCAAGCCGAGTCACGGCGAGCAACCTTGACACGCACCGTTTGCACAACTCGTCGAATTCCAGTTGAAGACGGTCAAGGCCGTAACTGAAAAACAGTTGAAAGTTATTGACAACGGTAGTGACAAGTTTCAGGACTGAGGATGCGCAGTGTTACGTGAATCGATTCCCTGATAAAAAATGCGCTAAATTGATTCCACTGCATCATCTTTGTGGAGACTTAATTATTTAAATGTAGATGTGTGCAAGCCTGCGTCATCGCAAAATTATGAGTCGAGACCAGTCGGTTGATTCCTCGAAAACTCGCAGCAAACCTAAAGCTTTTAAACGCGAAGAACAGTTCACAATAAAATCGAGATTCGGAAAAATCCAACCACGCAGCAATTTCGCACAAGTCAAAGCCAACAAGACATGAACATACCAACCTTCGTTTCCAAGTAAATGAAATGTTAAGGGTGGCTTACGAATAAAAACAACAGATTTCATTTGAATGTACAGCAAGGAGCGGCGAAAAGGAAATCGGGAACGTGTCGTTCACCACAGAGAGAAATGTGGAACGCATCTTGACCTCAACATATTTTCGGTGATGTCGAAATGGGTACGGCTAAGGCATAAAGTTTTTAGTAGCTTCCTGTATTATATGGTACTCAACGGAAATTGAAAACTAAAGGCATTTGCGCGTCCAATCCGTAATACACGAACGTTTCGTAATCCCCGGAAAATAACCCCCGGGCCAGTTGCCTGAACACAATCACCGTTGAACAAACCACAATTTCTTCAGCATTGCTGCTCACATTTCATCGCAGAAGCTTCCATCTTGCTGTTGATAAAACAGCCAGTGTTCTGATGCCAGCACGACGACGTTGCGAAGCGTCTGCGCAATTCTCCTGACAAGCTGCTTGTACCTGAACAAACAACAGGACGCGTCAAAACTGCATCGCACCGAAGGTTTTGATAAATTTGTCGCTGCAAAGAACGGAACTCACTTCGGCCGACACAATGCTTGTAAACCTTCACCCAGTATCTGGCATAGCGCGTCCAACACAACGAAGGTGTTCATTAAATCCCTGCTGGTGATTTGCCTGTCTCCATAGTAACAGACTTCATCTGTGAACAAAAAACAGCGTATCTGGTTGGCATAGGAACGCATTGAGGATGAATCAACACAAAAGGCCGATGCAGTATTTTAGTTAACGCACAGTGGTCAAAATCGGGGTTTGACAAAATGCGTATTAAAATGCACCGCTGGTAAACATCGAGCGCAACAGCTTTCATCAAACCAGACAACTAAAATAGGTCAAGACAGCCCATGTTCTACTATAGTTGCGTCACTCTCTGCCATTCATACAAGGTGCATAACATCTACTCTTTCAAGCAAAAACTTGGCAGTTGCCGAATGCTGGGCGGTCAAATGCTCGAACCTGCTGCGATAGAAACTCCGAGCGCGCTGGACACAATAGACTTTATCGGAACCTGACAGAACAAAGCAACGAGATCGCTTTCGAGTGGGAAGACGCCCTTATTCCCGCCCTGTAACGAATCCACTTCTTCACCATCTTCATCTATCTACAAAAACAAATGAGAATGCATTTGAAAATTCCTGCTGTAAACTTCGACCTGCTCTTTGTGAGGATAATTGACGGTGTAAGAAGCAAAGGCCACGTTTATGACTTCATCGAGGCGCCGTGAATTTTATTTCCGTTACGGATCTTGATTTTTTGTTGGCCGTGCAGAGTCATGAACCTTACCAAGATTTTCCATGCCATGTCCTGTTTTCACAAAGGTGAAATACCATTTTTTGTTCAACCCACTTTTCGGAGTACTCTGCTATACCAGTTTATCATAGAGAGTGTAACTGCACATTATTACGGGGATGTCATGCAAAGAAGTATTCCTAGCAAAACGATGCGCTTAATACTGACGATAAAAAAAAAACTCAAAATGTAAGTCGCTATCCATTTTACGGGCAAGCGTAAGCACAAAAACATTGCCTGAACACTTACGGTTTATACCAGTAAACATTTCAAGGGTTCAACACTGCATGTAAACATTACTAAATCCTTCCTTTAACATGAAACTATCTTGCATAGAAACGGCTATTTTCGGTGTAACACTTTCGCTTTGCAGAAGAAGATGAAAAAAACACAGCCATAGCTTAATAGTGCACAAACTTCCAAAATTTTGAGCTTCTTTTTTTTTTTTTTTCGCAAAAGATAAGAATCGATATTTCCGGCGCTTGTGAATCCTGCCGGAACAACACGGATAAAAGAAACAACTTGATTCCCGTAGAAATTTTGTAAAAACACGCAATGAACCCGAGATTTGACAGAAAAACTCAATCCGTAGCTCATCAGCACTGCAAGTACGGGCGCAAAGCTTACAAGAGTCCATTCCGACGATGATTGGTTGGGCGAACGGTGCTCGTCCAAACAAAAGTGCTCAAGAAAATCGTCCCTCCCTTTCGGAAATGACAGAACAAGATGCAGCAAATACAGCGAATGGTCAAGCGAGGTCTTGTCCTGCAGACCGAATCCGAGAGGTCCGGCAATCTGTATCAAAAAAGCAAACGATTAGTTTCATCCCGATTATCATGTGTCAATAAGGAAATTAAGACTTTGAGAGAATTTAACACACAAAGCAGTGGTCCCAAACCCGCGGATCAATTGATACCGGGCCGCGAAATTACACAAGGTATACTGGTGGTGACACCACTCGCTTTCTGGGCATGTGATTGGTCGATTCTTCCCGTGGAAGCACTGCTGCGTGCATAAAGAGTACTGGAGATGGAGCGGAGCTGTAGTAGAGGATCAGGCATGTTTCTCTAAACAACCATCATGGAGTACTCCCGGACCGCGGTAAAATTGTCAATTGTTGACCAGTCTGTGGCTACAAAAAGGTTGTGGACCACTGACATAAGGAAAACTTTGAGAACCTCACATCAGAATACAAGGAAATAGTTTACGCTGATAGCGATTTAAATAAATGTGATTATTTCATTTCAGTTTCCTAATCCGCTTACACCACCTGCACAAGTCCCGGTAAAAACCACCGGTGAATTCCTGGAGGAGATCGAATCACGTGATTGACAACAAACATCTCTTCCGAAAAATGCCTTCCCGATGCGTTGTCACCGCCAGCAGCTTGCAGCAGTTGCAGCAATACCTGCAGTGTTGCGTGAATGTAGTCATATAGTCGAAACAAAGCAACGGAACGAGCTTAGCGTGCGCGTCGCTAAGAGTGGCTTAGGTGCACTGCATGCAGGTTCAACTTCATTCCTCGCATAAAAACAAGCTATTCTGCAACACCGACGGAAAGAAAGGAAAGCTCTTTCCCCAGAAAATGCAATTGTTGAAAAAAGAAACACGATGAACACCCTTAGTATGCGCCCATTGTACCCGCAGGTAAATAACTTGTTTATTGATGGTCGAACGGAGAAGCTCGCTGTTAATTGCTATCAAGTTGCAGCTTGCATCTCGAATAACTGGCTTTATTTGGCAAAAAACGAACGATCCCGTCATAAGGATGTTCTAATGGCGGGCAATCCCACTTGTTTGGTCGAAACCATCATCAGTACAAGTGGCTGCTTCACGCACACAGGTCACATCAGCAGAAGGGGATTGGTCTACGAAACGCGGCAATTGCTTCCGTTTCGAATAATGCGAGTTGGTAACGCATCACCAACGACAGGTGATGGATGGTGAAGGAGATTCGAAATGCAAAGGTGAAAACGTTTTGCTTTGGGTTATGAAAATTTGCTTTGGGTTATGCACGAGCCTTATATTAACAGCGTTGAAGTTGATTAGGCACCACCCGTTGCAAATAATTGTCCTTAAGACTTTTTTGGTCCAGGTTTCAACTGGTACCATACCGCTATTGCCATAAACCCAAGCATTCAGCACGACCATAATCAAAGTAACAGGTCAAGACTGGACTGCGATTCTGCAGATAAAAATATATATACAGGGATTCGACCGAACTCAAGCTTCCAAAGTTAAGGCCTGAGCTATAGTTTTTTGTTTGATCGTTGAGTAATAAAACAAACACCAAAATCACCGATTTCTTTAACGTGGCATGCATGTAATTCTATGCCAGGTTGCACCTGCAATGCAACCTGCTGCATTCGTTTCGTCACAAAAGAGCAGTATGATACTCTTTGTTTTGAACCGGTTCCGCTTGACGGGCGATTACCCAGCAATTTTGGTCATGAAATACGAACGTGGTGAAGGTGACAAACGCTGAGTTTGCCAAGTGCGAGTTTTTGTGAACCAATGAGGAAAGGGTTGGGTTTTAGCAGAAAAACTCACATTTTGCTACTTTTTAATTTCCGGTTGTAGCTTGTTCAGCTTGAAGGTTAGGACAGAAATCCTGTTAACTGTTAAAAGCGAAGCGCACTTTTTACGGAACGAAGTATACGGAAAGATGGGTGAATATGATGGTGGTAAGTTGAGCGCTTTCATAAAGGCACAGAAGCTGAATTAGAAGCTTTGCAAAGATAGGCTTAACTGAACGAGACTTTTAAAAAAGCAACCACATTCACGTTACCAACGACAGCCATCGTTCCACATCCTTCCAGAACCTGTCTTCGGCTTCTTCGGCATCTCGGGCTTGTCTGACGAACATGAATAGATAATTGCAAGCGAACTTCAATTCGGCAATCGTTTCGCCCACCAATTGCAGTAAGATTGAAACATCACCACACTGGGGGTTCTCTGGAAAATAAGAGTTAATGCTGAGAGTTAAAGCGCCTTTGTCTCATGCAGATAGTTTTAAAGAAGTGAATGGTCAGAGAAATCTTGCGCAGGCGATTTTGTGAAGTTCAGTGTATTCTGCCAGAAGGCAGAAGATATTTCCTCGACAGCAGGGTGTATTTACTCGTTTGACTCACGTCTGTTTGGTGTGATGACCACCAATACCGCATCACAAGTGCTTGGTTGTTAACTAAACACGGTCGTGCTATTAACTGCATTGATCTGCCGCTAACACAGCCCTACATTTTGATGACGAAAACAACATGAAAATCGTTTAGCAAAAGGGATCATTTAACATTTTTGACTGAAGCACGTGTTTGCAATACTTAATGTCCATCAACTCATCAGCAACATACTGGCATTAACTATCTGTGGTTAACAGTGAGCATTAAATCTCATCACCAGAAGTAAACACTTTTGCATATACGCTAATCCCATGTGTACCGCAACGCGACTGGCAAACCAATATCGCATACAGGCACACATAGGTATATTGCGCAGCTGCTGATCATTGTTTTCGAGTAAAAATGACACACATGAGCTCCACCTAGCAAAACAAACGTCTCACCGGTACTCCTCTTCAGGCGGTCCCTGTGCATAGTGTGTTTCTCAGTCAACTCGTATAAGTACTGTTCACAACGGAGTCGATTGACTGTTGACGTATACGAGCACAGCATGACGTCGTCGCTTGCAATTTGTCGCGCAGCAGATAAGGAACTCGACAGGCGGTCGTGGGCTTCATGGTCAAACGTGCATGTTTCAAACATATGGACGAATTTCACTTTACGATGGTCTTGACAGTAGCCCTAAAAGAACACAAAGGAAGGGGTATCCTTTACAACTGCCTGATTTGTGGTCAACGAGTTTTCAGTGACAAGACACATGAAATTTTAATCGATGTGGTTGTAAACAAGGCCTTCGTTGGCGCTCTTGTTCGTTGGATTGTAACATCACAAAGCGACGCGAATACAACATTTTCCCACTCAACAGCTTATTTTCTTAGAACCGGGGGAAGACACAATACCCGTTTCTTTACTTGTTGCATCAGTGTCTGCTGGTATGTGTTAGAGATGGCACGGCCCAGCACTTTTTCAGCCCGGACCGCCCGGAGCTCACAAGAAACTGCCCGGCCCGGCCCGTTTATGTTAAACTACAACTTATTTTCTGGCCCGGACCAGCCCGTGACCCGTAATATGAAGTAGGCAGTGTCTACTTTGCCGCCAAAATGGCGACGGCAACAGGCTTGGCAGAAACGAAGTTGACATAGAAAATAAACCCTAAACCTAACCGTAGCCCTAACCTAATGCTAACACTAACCCTAACGGTAACTCCAATGCTAACCCCAAACCGTAACCCTAAAGCTAACCATATCGGTAAGACTAACTCTGACGCTAACCCTAAATTTTTGAAAAAAGAAAGAAGGGAAGTCGCCAAGGTGGGAGTCGAACCGAAAAGCAATGGCATACCAGACTTGAAGCATAACCGCTACGCTACGAGTAGCACGTCAATTGTGTACCAAACTGACCTTATTAGAATTGCGTCATGCCACGAGACCGAATGTTCGACTGGCGGCACAATAGCTCCAGCCGATCTGTTGCCGCCAGCATCTTGGTGGTAAAATAGACACTACCTACAAAGTAATCTCAAATGCAAAGTAACAACAAGTTTTCAGTTCATTGCCCTTTGGACACTAAAACCAGTTACGCAGTCTCAAGGCAGTGGCTATAGGTCTGCCAAGGGGCCTTCGCTTTTGAAAACGTATTTGCCCGTCGCCTGTAACATGACATTAACACATGACAAGTGCCCTAGGCTGCACTACACTTACTGGTAACGTACTAAACCTAAACCAGGGGTCACCAACATGGTGCCTGCGGGAACCAAGTCGTCCGTATGGACCATGTGAGTTGCCCGTGGCATGTTCTGACAATAGCAAAAACATGATCAGTTTCTTTACAATGATGAATATCTTTTTTTATGATTAATGGTAACATCATATGAAGACAAATTATGTAAATTTTTATTTCAGAAGTTTGTGTATCAAAATGGTAGCCCTTCGCAAGAATTTGTACCAAGAAGCAGTTCTGAGTTTCAAAAAGTTTGGTGACCCCTGCCTTATGCCCTAACCTAAGCCTAACCCCTATTATTAAACCAAGGGTTCACAACCTGGGGTGCATGTACCTCTTGGGGTAGATTTTCTTATCTGAAAGGGCACATTTGAGGTTAGCAATGGAAGGGAAAAATTGTTTGCATATTATCCATTTCGAAAACTCGTATTTATACATGGGTCAACATCAGTGAATATTATTTTCAAAATCAGTAGATGCTTAGTTATTGGTAAATATATTTTTTTTTATTTTCGTCAGCCTTTTTTTATAAGAAATTTTAGGGATACATGCTCATACAGTATAGCGAAATGCTGAAGGGGTACATGGCGTGAGAAAATTTGAGAAAACTTGTCCTAAACCTAAACCTCGGCGACAGACTATAACTGAGTGTTGGTCAGGGTTCTCACAATTATTTCCTAGAAATTCCCTAAAGTTGAGCTTAAAATACCCAGAAATCTCATAAAAAATTCCCTAGATTTAGCATAAATCAGTGGATTTAATATTACCTTTATCTACCTGTTAACAAGCAGCATAGTGTGCTCCGTTGAACATTTACTGCATCATGACTTAGGAAATCTTGAGAAATAGAACGAAACAATCACACAAGCATGGCTAAATCGCACCTCAAGAACCATATTGTCTGTGGATTATGAGATAGTTGCAAAAGCAACTATCATTTCAAAGTAACTATATTTTGATTGTGTAAAACCAATACATACCAGTCGGCTAACTACTTTTCATACATACCACAATATAACATGATTTCCCAAAACTGTCGTAATATTAGGCTATTTTTCACTGAAGTATGATTAGGGTTTACTTTTGACAAACTTTTTCATGGTGGTAATTCCAGGTAGGTCTAACGCTTCTCTAATAAGGAAGATATAATCAAATGTGTAACTTTCATGCAATTATGCAGTGATTCTTTTTTCCTGTAACTGACAGTAAACCACAACCTGATTTTCACATCAGATAGAAATGTGTGACCACAAATTTTCCCATTCCCAAAAATGACATTTCCCCAAAAAATCCCTAGATTCCTCAATTCCCCAGATTTTCCCCAAAAGATGTTGAAATTCCCAAACTAGGGACAAATTCCCCAAAAGTGGGAACCCTGGTGTTGGTTGCTTTGATTGATTCCTAACATGGCTCACTGATTTGCGTGGAGACAAGTGAAACGGAACGTTGGCAGAACGGTAAAATGGAGAAAACAGCAGCAAAAAAATTCGTTGTTAGATTTTGAAACTTGGCAAGAAAAAAAATTTTCGGCGAGCAGACTGCTGCGGCCCGTAATGACGTTATGGCTAAAAAAATTGCTAACGGACTGTTTCAAAACCTCTAGCGGACGGCCCGAAGACTGGACTGTTAGCGGCCCGTGCCATCTCTAGTATGCGTATTGTTGCGTGGAAAGCATGGCAACAGCAGCGCATGAAACGTTCTAACCTCGTTCTAACAAGACCTGCAAGCTACGTTGAGAACTCTTTAACGCAAAATTCGAAGAAAGTAGCGTCGTTTAGCTTTGTAAAGTACTCGCAAACAACGCATATGTGCTAAGACAGATGAAGCAGTTTGTTGAAAGTTGAAGTCGCTCACTCAACAGTCACGTATTTTGCAAAGCAACTATCAAATTACCATAAACCAGGGGTGGGGAACATGCGGCCCGCGTGAACATTTATTATGACCTGCATCAAAATGAATTTTCGTTACCCAAGTCAGAGTACAACATCGCGTCAAAACGAAGCTCCATGATAAGCAGGTACTTAGATATTTTGTCGAGAGAAGTCCCTCTTCTTCATTGTTAGATAATGGTTGAAGTTTAGGATACAATGAATTGATTTTGCGGCCTGCCGGCGATAATGCACGATTCATGCGGCCCGTGATAGTAAATAGGTTCCCCACCCCTGCCACAAGCCAACGAAAGCGCAAATAACAAACGGGGACCACTTAGTGAAATAGGTTTCCCAGCATCTAGTTTTCCCGTTAAAATGGATGACGCATAAAACGTGAAGCGCTAAGGACGAGCATTTGGTAGATATGCCACGTCTGCCTTCAGCCAAGACAAATCGTTGCGCTAGAACGGTAGCTATCTTGCAGTACTTACCTCAGCGACGACTTCACCTTCACCAGTTTGGAAAACTTCGCAAAACGCGTTTGAGATCACTTCGGTCTGCGAATCGAACTTCTTCCGTGCTTTGTACAATCGCAGTCGAGCCTGAGCACAGCATCTTTTTTCAACAAACAGGAGACAAACCAACCTT
>JGI24022J15233_10002615_pt1 | contig 17061 bp, 10 predicted proteins | sample Ectturendosymbi2_FD_15233 | JGI IMG/M metagenome (IMG submission 15233)
CCATCGAAATTTACAAAACAGGGGTGGGCAATGCAGTGGCCCGCGGAAGCATTCAGGAAAAATCATAAAGTCCGAAATTTCCTCCAACTCATCACAGTAAATGTTAGTGTTCAGGCTAACTTGAACCGAAACTTGCTTCTATTTCTACTAGAGCAGCGTTTCACAATCTGAGACAGTGAAGTCTTTTAGAGCACGCAAAGATTTCAATGTAACGATATGTTTAACTTGTTGCTTTTGTCTTAACACTTAAGTTAAAATCGTGAAATCTGGCTATCGCTATGAATGTGATTCTCGGATCAGATTGTTCATTGCGTATACCGTAATTTGCTACGTGCAATTTACAGCATTGGAGTTGCCAATTCAAATATCACAATATGTTTTAAAATATAATTGGCAACGTATGCATCAGAAGTTGCAACCCGAAGGACAGATAGCCTACGTCTTTGCGCTGGCAGACCACCGTTGTATAGTCCAATCTGTTAGTTTTATCATCCACAATTTAGCACGTCTGCTGTGGAAATCCGAGGTGAAGTAAGCCACAAGCAGTGTATCTTGCTTGTGTCAACTGAAGCGTTTAACGGTTCTTATTTTAAAACAGTTGTAGTCTTTGATACCAGCAGCTTGGTATTGTGAAGTTGCATCCAGCAGTCAGGTAGAAACGTATTCTACCTGCAATGTTATTGTGATACTTTCATTTCGATTTTTATCATGGACAAGAAATGCAAGTATTTTGAAGAGATTTGAAATTTGGTTTTACCTCTATAGTTGGAAACAGCACAGTGAAGCCAAAGCTTGTTTTGTATAACATTGTTCTCGCTGCTGATGCTGAGTTTGTGAAACCTTCGAAGTTCATACAGTATTTAGAGCCAAAGCCCTCCAATACCTCACAAATAATTTATTCTAGTTACCAGTTGATATCTAACATAACTTACTAGCAAGTTATTGTTGTGAAGTCGCAGTCAACATTCAGGAAGAAACGTATTGCAGTGGTGTGAACGCTCTCGCTGGTAAGTATATCAAACCATCGAAACTGATATGGCATTTACAGGCAAAGCATCTCAAGCATGCCATAAAAGTTTTGAATTCTTCCGGCGCTATGAAGCGAGTTGGAAACATCAGCGACTTATCTTGCCATAAGTTTTCGCCAAGAACACAGGCATCATATGAGGTCGTACTTGAAATTGCCAAGCAAATAAAACCCAAACGATTTGAGAAACACTTGTGAAACCCTGTTTGTTGAAAACAGCAAAATTACTTCTTGGAGAAGCTTGTGAGGCAAAAATGAGACGAATATCTCTTTCCAGCGATACTATTCAGAGGCGCATTTCAGATATGTTGGAAGATGTGAAAGACCAGGTGATAATTGAAATGAAAGCATCTCCAATGTTTTCAGTGGATGAGTCAACAGATGTTACTTCATGTGCTCAGTTGCTTGTTTTCGTGAGATTTATTCATTCAGGAGACATTTCAGAGGAGCTCCTGTTTTGTAAGGAACTGCAAACTGCAACAACAAGTGAAGATGTTCTGGAGAAGTAAAACCTTTTTTGATTCTGCAGAGTTGCAGTGGAAATATATTTGTGGGGTTGATATTGATGGAACTCTTGTAACGGTGGAATCACGTTCTGGCTTTCAAAAAAAGTTCACGAACTTGCTTCTAAAGCAAAAGGCACTCACTGTGTCATACACAGATGTGCGCTTGCTAGAAGAACTGTACCTACTCCTCTGAAAAATGTGCTGGATTCCACGATAAAATTATCAATTACATCAAATCTGCAAGCCTTAACACCTGCCTGTTTGAAGAACTTTGCGTGAATTCAACACACGGAATTCTTCTATTCCACCCGTCTGTACGCTGGCTATCGAAAAGAAATGTTCCACCTGCGTTTGTGTGATATGACTGATGAAGGACGGAATAAAGGTATTCTCAGAAATGAAAACCAATGAATTTTTGTCTTACATTGGTGACAAGATTTGGTTGAAATGTTTTGCGTGTTTGGCAGAAATTTTGAAAAACTGGATAACTTAAATCTAGCTACAACGAAAGGTTACAAACATCATTCAGCTTCGCGACGAATCTGCAAGCATTTTGCAAACCTGGTGTCGTCAAGTAATTGGAAAACGTTGCTATGTTTGAGAAATTGTCAAGTCCTATTGAAAAAGTTTAAGAATTTGATGAGAGTTTGAAGACATCGTAGTAGACCACCTTCAATCCGCTGAAAATGAGTTCCAACGATATTTGTCTGAGCTCAAGGAGGAAGAAAATGCACTTGTACGAAAGACGTTCTCTACCTCTCTGGTTATAGCCAACATTCTCAATGAATTACAGGACCAATTTTGTTACCTTCGGAATGATTCATAAGCACGTGATACTTTTCATGAAATGACACTTCCTGGGTTCTGGTGAGCTATGCGTGATACTCACAGCTGTCTGAACTGGCATTCCGAATGTTGCTTACGTTGCCACAGCATTTCTCTGCAAGTGCAGTTTTTCAGCTCTAGTTCACATCAAAATGAAGGCACGAAATCGAAGGAAAGTAGAGGAGGTTATAAGATTAGCTCTGTCAAACACTCAACCACAAATTTCGAAGTTGGCCACACGATTGCAAAGTCAACCGTTGCATTGAAAATGTTTGTGGAATTCAATTGCTGTTTAAAATTAAATTTCATGAAACGCGGCCTTCTGAAAGTGGCCCTCGAGCCAAAATAATTGCCCACCCCTGTTCTAAAACATGTTTCGTTGTTATGTGCAACATCAAGTTACAATCATTTTGCACCCCACCGAAAATATCAGCTGGTTGCTGCCCTGATTATGATCGACTGCTTGCTGATTTCTACAATGCATGATTGCAACAATGCAGCAAAGTCAAAAAGAAATAACTACAGAAATGTTGCAGAGCTTGCAGCAAAATGAACGCAGAAAAGAGACACGCTGTTGTTGCGCGCACGGCGGTGGGTCCTCGCGTGTGGTGCCTTATTTTAAATTGAACCACGCATTGGTTCTTTTCAATAAAATTCTTTCAATAAAAGCTACCTCCAATAAATTTTGTTGTAACCATCTTTGGGCTTCTTTCAAAACAAAAAAAAACAAAATCCGCTGAAAACAATTGGTACTAAGCAAAATTTCCAGAAAAAATAACTTGGTAGGGAAATGGTTAACGAGCCAATAAACTGTAAAGATATATGTTCAAACCTCCATATTTCCATAAATACTAAATTTTTAAAGTTCTTCAATTTTGGACATTTTTACGGAACTTAATTCACCGAATCCTATGTCAGGTCATATTAAAAAATTGGCCCTAAATATTGGTTTGTGGTGGTGGCCAGAAGAACTTCCAATTTGTGCATTGGTGCCAATGGCTTTACATTCAAAAAATATTGCGTTTCTCCAGTTTTGAGATAAATTTTTATTTAAAAACGGCATGTCTAAATCATTTGCCATTGATTGTAGCTAAAGACATATCAAAATGCTACCATCAACAGAAAGAAATTTGTGATTACTTGAGGTAAACTGGCATAGGAAAAAAATTTTCGGACGTTTTCCGGCGAATGGTAACAGGATGAAACCTCAAATGTTCCTTTTACAGAAGCTATTGTGGTGGTCTACCCATGACTACAATGACACCTCAAGAACCGTGGATCCCAATCTCTCTACTGACAGGCGGTTACTGTTCTCATAATCTGCCACCTTCTAATTTTCCAAAATGCGTAAAGCTTTATGCTAACATCTTAGGTAAAATTAAGCATGTTCTGACGTGTTTAACTGTTTCTTGCTACTGGGAAATATTTGTGAAAAATTGTAACGTCACTTAACACCACGTTGATTTTTCTTGCAAGTATCTTGCCATATAGACAATCCCTGGGTCTAATATGACATAAATGCAAAACGCTAAACGCAGTCCCACTGACTTTGGTGTTGCCTTAATTGAGCAGTCACATTCACGGTAGATTTCTGTACCCGATGAGTATTTTGATGCTTTGAATTGACAGACGCAACGATATTCAGTCAGTTCTATTAAACCCACCTAAGCCTGCTGACCTAATCACTGATAGCTGCCAACTCAGTATAGCATCAATTCATGCAAACATCATATCGGAGAATCGCAGACAGGTGAAACATCTGTTACTGCTAATCCGGAATCAGGCTCAGCACGAAACGTGGAAGCATGAGGAAACCACCAACAAAAGAATACAAAATCTTATACAAGAGAAACCCAAAATCCGAATTATTACAAAATATATTCTGAAGCATAACTGCATTCCCATCCGAGAAATATTGCTTACACAAGTTATGTGATAAATTTTCACGAACAAAAAACGAGGCTTAGCCAAGGATTGAAACCTAAATTTTTACGAACACATTTGTCTTTAAAGTTGAACGTAGTTCATAGATTTCGAAAGCAATTAAACATTCAATTGCGTTCAAAATGAAGCAAAGACATTTTAGTAACAGAAAAATGCTAAGTTACGCGTTGATGTCAAAGGAACACAATTTCTTGCCCAATTAAACGTTATAAAATGTGATACTCTCTCTTGTTACAGCTTTACCAAAATAGACAAAAAAGAAGAATTTTGGAACGAAATAAAACTTGAAAATTCCGAACAAAAAGTACAATTGTCACAGCAATTGTATTTGCCTTTAAAAAATGGAAGTGAGTTTCAAAAGCGTTAAAGGTTAGCTTAAGTAAGCGCATAAGCTTCAGACTTTACTATTTTACGAAAATAATTGGTATACTATTTTCTTCTAACTTCCCACTGGAAAGACTAAGGTCGTGAAGAAAATACAGTGAAGAGGTGCTTTATGCAGAAAAATGTAACAAACGAGCAAGTATGAAATCGAAGCTTGATTTCCGTAACTCCGTAAATGTGTGAGTAAATAAGCACTTATAATATAATATCGTAATAAAGTAGTGGTAACATGCACTAACTGCGCAAGTGGAGATGGACTACAAACAAAACAAAGTTTTAAAAATATTTCACAGCATTTGCATTAGCAACGACCTGTATGCGTATGTCTCATATTTGGCAGTACCAGCAATATAATGTAGATCTTTAAAGGAATATGACGCCGCACCATGAAGTAGTAAGTGTAGAAAGAAAGCCATGTATGTTTGAGCGTCATATACACAGTTAATTGGGGATGACAGAACGAGAATTAATGTTGTAATCTATCTACACGGTTAATTGGAGATGTTAGAACCACAGCTTACTTGCTGAACGGTGGTCTACCTGCACGGTTGAATAAAGAGATTAGCAAAAGTTCCTAATTTGAAATAAAAATGTAATCTCTGCTTTGTATTATTAAAACCTATGCTACTGGCCGTTTCTCCTTGAAATTAGATTATGATTTCCAATTCATTTCTTTACTGAATGAAGGTTGGTCATTTTTGTGTTGAAACATGGCTCTTTACTTTGGCATTACAATATCACACCAATAATTAACCAAACTCTTTAGGGAAAGGCGCGGCATTGCTATTTTGGGCATATGTAAAAGTGCGTTACGCAACGGTAGAAATCGCTGATCTGTGGTCACGTAGATACCAAGAACTGCAATTAACAGCAGCCAATTTATTTAATTACATTTGAGCTCTTTTGCTATTCAACACATTCAATTGAATCAAAACCGTGTTAGCCACATGCATTAAAACTGTACACCATCTTAAGTTGCATGCAAAAGCGCTACGTGCGTAACGTTGAAAAAACTGTTGAAAGAATAGAAAGACGGCGCAAATGACGGTTTCTGACTTAACAAGGGCTTCGCACGCTTTGTTTCTGCCTTTTGGGAGGTCAAGCACGGTTGAGCGGGATGACTTAACTACAGTAGAAAGGTAGTTCGCTATCGTTCTACTTGAAAAACTTCTGGACTCTTCCATGCAAGAACACGTTTATTCAACCGTGCTGGTTGACCGCCGTTCTGTAAGTGAGCTGTGGTTCTAATATCTCCAATTACCCGTGTAGATAGATTATAACATTAATTCTCGTTCTGTCATCCCCAATCAACTGTGTACACGAGTCTCAAATCTACATGACTTTTTTTCAACTAAGCAAAGGAGTTTCAAAAGTGGGGGTTGAAACGGAATTCATGATGTTTTCTATGATCAAAGTTTTCATAGATACAATGAAGTGAAGATTGTTCAAAGTATTACTAACGAAGTTTTTGATTGAAAGTTAAGGCATGCCGGATGTCTGGCATTTTTGCGGCAAGCAAAGGTATCGCTGGATTTATCTCGTTGACAATTTTTTCTGATAAATTGCCAAGCCAACAAAAATATCCAACATTTTCAGAATCGAAATGTAACTTGAACAACATAGGCATTTCACAAACTTTAATGGAACAATAAAAGAAAGATGATACGTCAAAAACTGTAAACAATTTTCAGTGATTACAACTGAACGTGTAGCTAAGAGTCGTGTAGTACACGTTTCATTTGCGAACCTTCCTCATAAATGCTTAGATGCGAAAAGATCAGCACATCTAAAAACGCCAAAATCTTTAAAATACATATTTTGTTTAAAATATCGACACACGATTCGTCTCATGCGCAAAACATATATTTTGAAATTTTGAAGATATTTCAATATTATTTTGGCCGTTTTCGTTGTGTATTAACTTGTAACTTTTATGATGACTAAATGATACATACTTATCCATTAAAAACTTTTGCAAACATGATGACATATGATCAATCTCATTTTCTGCTGAGATACACAAGAATGTTGGTAGAGGAATCATTTTTAGTATATAGCGAAGTTTAATTCTTAACATGTATATTTTCAGCAGTAAGAAACTACAATTGAATCTCCAACTTTTTTGTTTGAGATACAAACTGGACAAGGGATACTCAAGATGAACAGGATTTACTCCCTCACATTTTTGCGTGGACTGATTTCATCGATCTTACCTATCGTTGTCTTAAGCTTTGTAAAAGAATCTTCCGGTAAGTTTTCGTAAGAAAATACTGCAAACACAATTTAAGTGTAAGAAAGCAAGTTGGCAACTAACCCATATATTTCGATTACTACCACAAATAATATCGATTACTACCACAAATAACTCTTCCTTATATATTTATTGCTGGCGAATCTAAGCAAGGAGCTTGTGCACCATTAAATGTTTTCAAAACTTGCATCACAAAACGCCTCACTTTTTAATACAAAATGTTGTTAGCTAAAAAATTGAGAAATGCACAACAATTTAAAGGAGAAAGCATCGTTTTCCACATATGTACGTATTTGTGAAAATGAGTAAAATCTGTGCACTATAGTTTACCAAGAGAAAAACTCTTCAAAAGGTATTCAAATTTGTAAAATCTAACTGACGGCAAAATAATTTTGTGGAAACTAATGTATTTGGTCTCAAACTATGTGATTTTGACAGTACGCTTTCAGCACAAACAAGCTTCATAAAGCCAACTAAAACCTAGTAAACAACTTATGTGCGTAGTTTGCACATATCCACATCCCAGCAAGAAGTCCCCGTAGGCGAAGCAGTCGGATTATTCAACAAGTTTATTAACATGAAATCGATTTCACATAACTCGCGCATTCCAAAGTCTCTAAAACTTCGCTATTGCTTGACGCTAGACGTTCCGGAATTGGCGTGAGTTTTGATTTTCAGTGTTGATAAGACCACCTTTGATTGTAGTTTTGCTTGCTTTCCTGATGTCTTGCTTCAGTCATTCATCATCTTACGCTTGCTTTCCTGATGTCTTGCTTTAGCCGTTCATCGCCTTTGCTTTGCAGTTTTTGGGACTGACTGAGTATGCGTAAATTACTTAAATCGATTTCCTATTGAAAACATTGCTGACTGATTCTGCTGTGTCGTCGTTGTGGAAACTTAGTGAATGCTTTGACATGTCTTTTTTGACTCGATGGCTACCGTAGTCAACTTTACATGTAGCGCAAAGTACCTTCGTGAACCACCTAATACAGTCTGCAAAGGTATTAGTGTGTTCTCAGCAAAACTGGGAAAATCTNTGCTTCGAAACNTGTAAGTTTATTTTCAATGAATCATTTGAGCTTCACCGTAACACCTTGGATAAGGTACAGATTCTATTATTGATCAAAAAACGGTCGTTCGTGCAATTTGGGGTAGCTTGAAGAGGAATCGAAATATCTGATGGTTTTCGGCAACCGCTAGTAGTTCTGCTGGCTCCACACCGAAATAGAAACAAATTGGTTTGAAGATTGTTATGAGTAAGTTGCATGTTATACGTGGTTAAAAAACATTGCCCTGAGGAAGCCCACTTCAATAGGTGGGCGAAACGTCGGCTAATCATAAAATAATCGCCAGAAGAGCTAATATATCTGCTTGGTTTGAAGATGTTATCACGCGACTTGTTCCTTGGTCAACATCTGGGTTGTTTTTCCTGTGGTTGTAGTATGAACGCGCCGCACCAATCTTTATTGGGGCATTCTGGTCACGTGGCCGAATCATCAAAAACTGGGATCTCTCCATTCGGAGAAGTGTCTCAACCTTCAGCACGTTGCGATTTCGCAGCTGTGAACTGTGTCGCAAAAGGTCACGCTTCATTTACATGTGTGTGGATATCAAATGAATTTATGTCTCAAAAACAAAATGGGAAAAATTTCAATATTTTTTAAGGTGGAGGAGACAAATTGCAAGTGACAAGTGTTTGAATCATCTGCTCATTTTGCAAGTATAAATATTTGACAAATGTGGTGTCGGATCTTTTAAATGAAATTTGTGAGAAAAATTAAATATCAAGAAGAAACTAGATTTTGTGGAAAACTCCAGCTGTTGCACTTCATCAGTGAATTTGAGACATCCGGGAGTAATTTTCACACACTAAACTCGAAGTCGCTGAATTTTGCTTAAAATTTCTTCTCTGAAAACTGCCTGCATATCGGAAACTCATTAGTCCTACGATCATATCTGACTGTAGGTCAGGGCTACTTTCACAGCTCAAATACAGTTAAAGGAACAGATGAAAAATGAAATTTTGATGAAAAGTTGAACCAAGCAAAACATATTCTGTTTATATGTGTATCTTAAACCAAGCTTTTCTTGAGAAAACAATCTGTCATGAAAATGTTTTCGTAGACCTTGAAATGACTCTTTACCAGGAGTATTGTGGGGCGGGAACGCGTGGGAACGGCGTTCCCACACCTTTTTGAAGTTTTGCTTTAAAACGTGTTTGAAGCTGTTTTAAAATGGCTATTTTTGTGTGCGTTCCCACACCTTTTATGTTAGCACTACAACCCTGCTCTTCACATGAAAATTTTATTTTGTTTGCCCGAATCCAAAATTAATTTATTTTCAAAGTTTTTTACAAGTTATAGTAGTTTGTTAGGCTAACGCAACTACTTTTATTCAGCGCTAATCTGTGGCGAAACACAATGTCAGCCAAGCGACGACTATTGCTGCCTTCGATCTGACTTTATTGCTGCATCTTCAAGATGTTGCTCGTCTCAAGAAAACTATCGGTTCGTATAGAAAATCTAATATCAACTTTGGTCAGTTATGCGTAAATCTATGCGAGAGCGGCTCCTTTACGATAGTGGTTCTTAACCTGTCTTCGATCAAGACCCAGTGTTTTTGTGAGTCAGTCTCAAGGTTTAGTGGCGGTCTGATGCATACACCTAGGTTTTAAGGAAATCATGTTTCATTTTTCCACTTGTGAACGGTTCGGAGAATCTTTTCGGAAACGTGAAAGTTGCAGACCCTCCAACAAGGTTGAGAACCACTGCTTCATGATGACAATATTGAACTACGTTTTATGACCTGAGGGATCAATGTCTTCCTGGCACCACCAAATTATATGTTGAATGTAATATTCAATAGACTACTTTCTGGTTCTGAAGTGCTCAAAGTTTTCTTTGTACGTCTCCCTCACAAATCCCACACACTTTCAAATCCTCCCTACTGCAAATCACATGAAACAATAAGCGCTGAGGTGAGCAGTATAAAAAGAAAAAAAATCAAACTTTATAGCAAATTAACATCTTCATCAAATAAATCAACCACATGAAATTTCCAAACAGTTTCAATCAACGTCAGGGGCGTGCAGAAGTCTGCTGATTCACCGGGCAACTGCTTGATTGTATGCTCCCTACCAAATTCTAGTATTGAGGAAGATGAGAAATACGGGCATTTGAAATACGTAAAACACTTTTGACAAAAAATCAAGCTTCAGAAACATAAAGTTTAGATTGTAGTTTAGATCGCAAAGATTTTTTAGCTTGAGATCTCGGGTTTTCTGTTGATGTTTACATAATCAGAGGGTGCTTATGCATATTTGTTTACATTTGTATGATGACGTCATCCCCTGGGAGTCGAACAATTGAGCCGATTTTGTGATTCATAGTTTTTTTGGATTCTAGGCTAGAATACGAGTCTTTAGAGGGTTTGATGGACTTTCTAGCATTTCTGGTTCAAACGTTATGGCAAAATAAGCAGAAATTAATTAGGAAAATCCCCGGAAATTGCTCAGCATATTCCCCGGGGAATTGGGGTGTTTTGGCCATAACTTGGGCACCAGAAACGCCAGGAAGTTGATCTAGGGCTCTACAGCTTCATATTCCAACCTAGAAGACAACCAAATTTTGAGCCACAGTTTTGCTCATTGTCTGGGTGATGACGTCATAAAAGAATAACCAAAAACGCAAAACCTACCCTCATTCTAACGACACCCACCGAAAACCCCAAACCCAAACCTCAAAAGTTTTTTTTTCAGCGCAAACTAGAAGACTTCACGAGTCTTTCGAGGGTTCGAATAGCTCTCTATCATGTTTTCGCGGCGAGTTATCGCTATCCGCGCAAGCCGCCAGTGGAAGACTCGTACTTTTTCTGCAATTTTCTGATTTTGGGGTAAAATATTTTTTTGGGCCATAACGTTGGTTCCAGACATGCTAGAAGGTCAATCAAGGGCTCTATAGACGCGGATGATCACCTAGTTTCCAACAAAATTTTGAGTCTAAAAATGGCTCATTGGATTGGCTTCCAGGGCCAGTCAAAGTTGGTCAAATATTCAAAAGCACCCCCACTTTGTGACCTCCTCCCAGGAGAACTCCACACCTGAATCAAATAATGTTTTCTTTTAATCGAAACTAAAAGACTTGCCCCATCCGTAGAGGATTTGAATAGCTCTCTAGCTATTGCGGCTGGCGAGTTATGGGCAAAAAAGTGCCGGCCACTACAGTGGCCGTCGCGGGCATTAAAGGATTGTGTTAGTCTTTAATAATTTCTTTCATTGTGTCAACTTGAGGCATAAATGTATAAGAAAATTTTTCTGCAGTAATGAGCATGCATTGAAGAAGTAGATATTGTATTTATGCATGATCATGAGTACCAGATAGGCTATCCAAAAATTGAAGATAGTCATTGCGAGGCACAACAGGAGATAGAGTCATCCATTTTTCTGATATGAATAGCATCTGGTATTGTAGAGCCATGCAGTTTGATACTTTGCTGCCTGTTACATTTTTCTGAAAACTAAAAAATTGCTAAGGATATTCGTTAGCAAATACAGATAATGGAGTAAAACTTTTTATTCTGCTAGAACAGTGGTTTTCAACCTTTTTTACACAACGACCAATTGTAGCAACCCACTATCCCAACGAAACCCATCAGAAACTCGAACAAAGTAAATGTAATACAGCTGTGTACATAACAAATCTAACCGTGGCCACTCCAAAAATGGTTCACTGCCCATCTGGGGATCGCGATCCCCACACTGGAAACCACTGTACTAAAACATATGATTCAGTTACGCACTTACATTTATTTAACTTTGCCAAATGAGTTCTCCTATCGGAAAATATTTGCACTGACTTTTGCATGGCACTTTTTGGCGAGAAAAACAGTCAAGTACATTTAGGAACATATGCTGTCGCTTTGGTCAAAAATCTAATTTTGAAACTGATTGTGGCGCCGCAAGTGTTAAAAACCTCCAACGATGTTTCTTTGTCACAAATTAACAATACTATTTTGATCTTTTTAACAATTGAAAACGAAGAATCTATTGCCAAAACGTCGCGCATGATGTAGCTCAATGGAACATTTCGCATTGCTACTAAAATGAAAACAAGCAGACAGGACAACATCGTAACACAAAGCGTTCGCTCTCCAAATTCAGACCTGGCGTCGCCTGTTCGCTCACTTTGCTTTTATGAAAATACCACCCAGTGGCGTAGCCAGCCTAAAATTTTTGCGGGGCTAAATATTTTGACATTAAGCGAGCAACAGTATTTTGTTAGGAACACCGCCGCTCAAAGCACAAAACAACAAGATATGCAAGGAATTTAGGGAGGGACCATGGCATCCTTGCCCCCGGCTGCGCCTATGTTACCAGGCACTAGTTTTTGCTTTGGAAAATTAGGAATATTACTAGGTACCTAGGTACTATGCTGGAAGTTTGTCTAAAAATAATCAGCTCATGGCACGGCAGGAGGAAAATAGGAAAGCCGGGAGGCACGAAAGCTGAAATGGTTATGACGACGTTGGATGCAGGGGCGTCATGCTGAGTTAATCTTGAGCGAGCCCGCGGCCTATCTGCCTATGGACATGACCAGTACCCAAATCCATTTTGATGCATGAAATTTCGTAACTTCAACAGACACGTCATTGCTATGATGTCTCATAAACAAGCAAAAATGAAAAAAAATTGCACAGCAGGAGCAAAGCTACAGGAAATACTCCCGATGGAATTATGATCATTAGAATGAATTGTTGACAATGGAATAAATTGTTTAATATTTGCGTAACTTTATGCAAAGCATTTTTGATGAAATCAATCATGTCAAGCATTCTTTATGTAGTTCACAGAAAGTTCAATATTTAAAATGACATAAAATTTCAAAGGACGGTTTCAGGACGTTTTCAAATGTTATCAACATGAACTGCATCATTTTGGCCATTTTGACCCATGTTGTGCATTCCAGGGATTTATAACAGCGTATTCGGCAGGACATCACAAGTCACAGTCTTTCTCGCAACCAAAAGAATAAGGAAATGAGAAAAAATTTTGTAACAATCGGTGTGAAGTTACACATTTGCACTTAGATTTAAGGATCTAATTTTCATTTTGAACGTTTTTCTATTCGTTAGTGCAACCACATTTTTAAATAACATAGAAATATCTTTTGGAATTTTTTTAATTGGTTAAACGAAGGACTGTGAAAGTATTTTTAGTTTCAGAGAATCTTTGAAAATTGCAGAAAAGATTCTGAAATTGTGAATATAGGTGGACGTGAGGTTTTTACTCAGGCATTCCAGATGCAATTCATGTCAGGAGATGCTGAAAATCAAGTCTGTTCATGGGAAAATGTGACTGTCTTAATTTCACGTCCAATGTCCCGCCCCATGGGAATTCCAATGAACAAGTCTGCTGAAAAATCATATTACTCGTCACAGACACCCAACGACCAAATTCCAACGTGAAGCTACGAGGAAGAGTTGCTTTTGTCTAAATGAACATCGATGTAGCATCCGTGTGAACGTCTCCACAGGTGCTGATTTAATATAGGCCAGGCAAATCGACACAAATCAGATTTTCATTCAGGTGCACTCAGTCCACTCAAAAAATTTTCCCACTTTGGCAGGTAATGAAATGTCTGTTCTAAAATAATTTTATTTGTCTCTGCGATTCTTGATAAATTATTATCACCTTGTTATCACATTCAGAAAAAAATCAGCTGCATATTGGAGCTGATGCATCATGCAGAGTTTTTTTTTAATTAACTGCGATAATAACGTTATTGGCTGACAGCCAAACTGTTTTGGAAAAAAATTGTACTTTCAGCCAAAACTGAAGTGAAGTCCCCGAATCAATTATTGCAGTTATGGAAGGATTTGATGAAAGTATAAAATATTCTTTCGCGTGGCTTTGCAGGACGTTACCGTGCTAACACCGAATAACTGTGCGTGCAGGTCCTACGAAGGAGCAATAACCGGCTTGGTGGTGGCGGTTATCATCTTAATCATTTTTGCATTGTGCAATTTATGGAAAAAGTGCATTTCAAGAAGAGGTAACTTTATGAAATCTAACGCTCGTAGTGTTTTTCTGGACTAACCACGTGAGGCAGGATTTTCAAATCAGGCTTAACCTGATGCCTATGACAGATACAAGAGAATTCTAAATTGCTGCCCAGCAAGAAATAAACCAAGCTATTCAGGCAATTGATAAATTATGATATACTTGGCTGTTCCCAGACAAAAGACTGCACGAGTAAAATCGCTGCATCGGGTTCTCACTAAAAATCCGAAAGTACAATATCTATAGAAATCTGTCAACGATGAGGTGCTGCAGCGCCGTTAGACCATTATGATCACTATGGCGGTTGCTGAGCGTTATTGAATAAAAGTGACCTTGCTACATTTTCCCTAATTAACGTCGGAACTGAAACAAGTTGAACACAAAACAGAATTGCATCAAGAAAATCATGGCTGGCAACCATATACCTCAACACTGCCATTTAATTCAGCTCTAAAAAATCATAGCGCTTGCTTGAAACTAATAATTATTTGTTTCTTCTGTTGTTTGTGGAAATAAAGTTTGTCAGGTGATTTCTTGTGCTTCATCTCTTTCAGCACCTTTTCGTGGTGCAGAGCACGCGTATCGAGGTATCGAAAATATTTTTCCAGGGAGGTCAATAAGGGAATTTTCAGGTGGTGGCCAAAAACATTTTTCCAACGGGGGCCGCCAACAGTGGTGAATTTCATTTTACCAACTCGAAACTAAGTGAAAAACATTTTCTTACTGAAAGGTTAATAAGAAAATATCAAATATTAAAATCCAGAGACCAAGGCCGCCTCTGCAACCTTCCGACGTCCATGGTGCAGAGTACCTTTAACAATCATTCTTATCTTTCAAAACTTCTTTAATTTTGTGCGTTTTCGTTATCGAAAAGAGCGCAACTACTTTTTATCAGCCCAGCATCCGCAAATATGATTGGCCTTTAACAAGGGCAGGTCTGAGGCACATACTTAGACTAAGTATCTATCTAAATACTACGACTAGTGGCCTGCAGAGGTCTGGTGATGCCCGGGGCGACCGCTTGATTAGATGCCCCCCTGCCAAATTCTAGTATTGAGCAGAGGAGTTTGGTGGTCATTGTTACTGGATATACACTGTTTGTGACGTCACAACATAACGACATATTCACATTTACAAACCAACCTTTTGGCGAAGTTTGTTGACACAACATGCATATACAGGGACGCCGGAGCAGCGGTAGGGCAGGGGGAGCAGTGAAAGAGTGGGGGCAATGGGAACTTATAAAAAACAAAAAAATCGTTACCAATTATGTTTGTTTCTGTTCATCAACAATGTTGACCTCAAAAATGTTAACAGAAATTATAGACAATCATTCTGAATTTTCTGTGCGTCCGAATAGCTGCAATAAATTTGTTTAAAGTCGATATTGATAAACCATGAATTTCCCATGATACTGTTATGAAAAGGCACCTCCGCCCCCGTTGCCCCCTTTTTGAAAGGGCAGAGGGGAAATGCCCCCGTCATGCCTCCATTCTCTCGCGTCCCTGTGCATATTTTTCTACACACACTCTCTTTGCTCGTTGTTGTAGGCTGCAATGTGTGACTGCAATAACATAAATTGTCAGCGGTCTCCTAAGACACAGCAGTTCATGACTGCAAAAATATCCCGCAACGCGTTAAAACAGGGGAGTAGAATACACGCAGTGCTACGTCAGCCCGATTCACAACTGCAAAAATACAAAACTGCGCGAATGTCTTGTGGAATAGCAGTCGATCAGAAGGTATGCGGCCGGGATGTCAGACACCCAGGGTTGACAGTTTGAAACTTGCAAACTGCACAAGAATTGAGAATGCGCATAAAGTACGCAGGAAAATTTTCGTTTCTTGTTATGTGGCTGTTAAATGTAAAATTACTGAAGGGAAAGAACAGATACGGGCTTGTGTGAGCCGATATGATCCATCCGCCTGAGCTGCCAGTTAATGACGAAGCTCGAAATGAAGCACTTATTGCAAGCACAGGTGTGCAATTGTATTAGCACAAAAACGAAACGGGAAACTTTGTGATGATGCATTATAAAATCAGATAAATCATGCGCGTTGAAATAGAAATTTTGAAATTTGGCTCAGAAAATCAATTAATCGTCCATAATTGTCTTCAAGGTTGATGTAATTGGACCCAACCAAAAAAACACCTGTTTTTTTATTTTCTTTAAAACCAACTTAAAAAAAAACAACTAAACCNACCAAAAATCCCACTCTTCTTTTCCTTTGAAAAATGTGCTATAAAGTAAAAAGTAAAATGAGCAGCACACTTGNACAGTTAACTGTAATGTTTCTTAATGAAACAAAACGAACAGCATCGAAATTGGAATGACTTGCAAAAAGAGAAGACATTCGAACAGTTTGAGTAAATTCTACTGGTTATCTTCTTCAGCTCTGTAAAATCGGTATATTTTAATCAATTTTTCTGCCTTCTCTGCATCCAAAAGCTTGTTTTTGTGACAGTGGCTTTTTTCTCTTTGCTGTGCTTGCCTTCCAAGCCTTACCATTTTGGAGTGAATTGACCACCAACACTTTGCGAAAACAAAGATGAGGTGCATTTCTTTACCCTCAAATTCGAATGCCATAATAAGTATAACAAGTTATTATTGTGTAATTCTGAAAATGGTATTATTATATAATGCAAGAAAACAATTCAGAATGGGGTTTCCGCATTGTTTTTTTAAGATTAAAAACCTGTTCCTTAAAAAAAAAAAACGGATATAAAAAACAAAATACCCAGGTAGGTTAGTTCTTTTTTTAAAAAAAACGGGTTTTTCGCAACCTTAATTACCTTTCAATCCTTTTTTGTAATCTTCCCTTGATCGCGCGATCTGGAACAAGTCACATCACTATCAGTTTGATTATAGGTCCCTAGTATTGAAGAAGTTGAGAATTACTGACATTCTATTACGTAAAAGGTGTTGACAACAAACCAAGTTTCGAAAAATTAAATCCATGTAGCATGTGTTAGTAGCCTTACAATAGGAAAATCATCAAGTTACAGCATTTAAATATTTGCAATTTCACTCTTTGGATGCCCCCCCTGCCTTGGATGCCCGGGGCC
>JGI24022J15233_10002616_pt1 | contig 17061 bp, 10 predicted proteins | sample Ectturendosymbi2_FD_15233 | JGI IMG/M metagenome (IMG submission 15233)
AGGGGGCTCGCAGTCACAACTTTGCCCGGGGCCTTGCGCTCATTTAATCCGGCCCTGCCCTGTACACCCCATCAGGTTGGTACACCCCTGGAAAATTCTGGTACACCATGGCGTGCACGACACACCCAGTTGACGAGCACTGCTCTATCAAAAGAACTTGTGTTTGTTCATGTTTGAAATGCACCTGATCAGTGGCATAACTGACGGGTAGCAGGGGTGCTAACCGCTCACCTCAACCAAGCTAAATGTTAAAACCGGGCCCCAATCTACGTAGTTTTTTATTTGGGTATATTTGCTATTTTTTGGTTTCAGTAGATTGTTGTTTTTTTTTTGCATTTTTCGAAGTGTTTTCCCGTGATTTCGGGTTTTTGTATTGCCGTTTGATACCAGATTTGCTATTGTTTCTCAACTATTTTATGAGTGTTAGCCAGTGATCTCCCTTCAGCAAAATTCCCCCTGGCTCAAACCTTTAGTCACGTCACTGCACCTGATCAAAGCAAGGTTGTAGTGCAGATAAGAGCTATGTGTAGGTGTAACAGCAGTATCCTCCAATCAAAAATATAGTTTTTTTCTAGGTGACTGAGCAATACAGTAGTTTTGTCACGTTTGTATTGCGTAAAGATAGATTGTTATTTTTAGATGTGATTTTTTTCAATTTGAATTTTCTTCAGTAAAGTCATTCAGAAATCAGATTGCTATTGAGTACTTGCGCAAGTTTTTACTGCTCCTATGCCAAGCGAATCAGAGCAGATCTTGAGGAACTTGAATAGCAAGCAAAAGCCCCTTTGTCAACTGGCAACAGTAGAACTCCTCCCCAACGATATGGGGAAACAGCAAATAAATGATAAAAGCGCGTTTGTGTCTGGTGCCTTAGATTTGTGGTTCTTAGTTGATCCAACCACGCGAAGCTTTATTTCTTAGCTTGATGGTCACTAACTGGTCAGGCGGCGAAAGGTCCTTTTCAAGATTCAAAATAATTAAAAATGAGTTAAAGGGTCGCAATGTGTCCAGGAGAGGTTGTCCACACAAAGCATTCGGTGCATTCGAAGTGACAAACTTAGGCAAACATATTGTAACGAATTCTTAGATAATTATTTTTATAAAGAAAGCAGGACAAAACCTTGCACCCTCAAAGCCTGAAGTGTGCAGAGGTTGCCCAATTCATAAAGGCAGTCAAAAAGATGTATGTACGAATTACATACCAATATTCCTACTCACAACAGTTAATACAAATTTTGAAAAACTTATCTACAATCACTTGTACACGTATACATGAACGTAATTTTGTTGTAAAATGTTGGGGGAGAGGTTGGTGTGAAACCAATATATTACGAAACTTAAAGAGAAAAATGTCGGGGACATGGCTTATTATATCCCCACTGTCTGAAAAAGTGGGAGGACGCGTCCCCCGTGTCCCCCACTTAATTGCGTCCATGCTCGTATATAGAATAGAACAAAATGTTTTCAACAGATCAGTACGCTTTTAGAAGTGGGATGTCTACTTCCTTGCAGTATATGACATGCATGAAAACCTGCTGCACAGTGCTAAAGATGGTCTAACAACCTGTGCTGTTTTCTGTGATTTATCAAAAGCATTTCATACCATAGATCATGATATACTGTTGTAGAAACTGGATACTTTTTACGGGATTAGAGGCTTACCCCTTAAAGAATTTGATAGTTAGTTGCAGGGACGTCAGCAGTACACCGTAGTTGGGGACTATAGATCATCTATGCTTGAAATAACCCAGGGGGTACCCCAGGGGTCATCATTTGGACCCTTGCTTTTTGCACTGTATGTCAAAGATTTACAAAATGCGTCAGCATTCAACTCTACTCTTTTTGCTGATGATACTGTTTTGTCTATTTCAAACGGAAGTTGTATAGAATTGCAAAAATTTTTTGATGCTGAGTTACAGAAAGTAGATGAATGAATGCGTTTCAACAAGTTGTCTCTAAATTATTCAAAACCTTTTTACATGCTTATAGGTCCCAGAGGTAAGCGACTTCATTACTTTACTGTACAAATTAAAGATAATACTAGATCCCAAACAAACTCCACTAAATACCTGAAACCGGGTGTTCAGTCAGACCACATCATCAACCTTGAGAAAGCCTCGCGCAGTGCTGGAATTTTCCATATAATTAGACACTATCTAAACCAGTGTTTCTCAAAGTGGGCGGAATCGCCTCATTGGGGGCGACTTTGATGAGCAGGGGCGCGAAAAAGTCAAAGGGGGGATAGGGAGGAGAAAAAACACCAAGGGGAGACAATGCTCCACCACTAATCGATCACCGAGTTAACTTCAGTATCCTACTACAGTAGAATGTGCCTTATTCGTCACCTCAAGGGGATTAGAAAAAGTGACGAATTATACAAACAGGTGAAAACTCTGTCATAGCAGCTCATATACTTTATCATAACAATTCGTGTACAAAGTGCTTTCATTTGCAGTAAAATGCAGCTTTGTGACGTTATGGTTGTTTACTAAATTATACTCTTTAATTTCTCTACTCTATCTAGACTCCTGCATTTAATCTAGCACGTTTGAAATGTTTAATAAACTTCAAAGACTTTCTGTGTTCTGTCAATGGAGAGTCGGGTGGTGCTTCGCACCTCGTTTATAAATTCGATAAACAAATTGCGAGGTGCAACAATTATCATATAAAGATCCTTAATTTGTTTGAATTTCCACACGTACTAGGTGCTTAAACATATAAAGCGAAACTGCAAATGAAAATTAGCCGAACAAAACGCTTCCCAGGGATAGAAAGAGGTGACGAGTTGATCGAATTAGACGATGGCGAATTAGACGAACAGAAATGTACACAAAAGATAGGAATTCTGCCGGGACCGACGAAAACGTGACGAATTCAGCGAATTGGCAAATTAAACGATAACGAATGAGACAAATTCTACTGCATTATGACTTGTTAGTTCCTTGCCAATTTTGATTTACTATGATAATCGTTGGAGGTTGTTGCTAAAGCAATTTATCTGTTGAATTTGTACTCTGGATCGTCTATGTGCCCGGCTACAGTTTGGATTATTTCAAGGATGCGGAGCCGTCATAAAAATGTCACAGCTCCGGCTGCAGATCTCTTCTTTCGTGAACATGGCTCCAGCTCCGGATCTCTTGGATTTTCATGAGTGCGGCTCCAGCTCTGGAGCTCTTTTTTTTCATGGCTCAGACTCCAGCTCCGGCTTCTGTTCGTTTTCACACATTAATATTTAAATTTCTTGGTGTTCCTCAAGTTGAATAGAAAATGAATTAAAACAAGTACGCAAAACTAAGAGAATACACCAAATACTTTTGAGTAATTTCATCTGATAGATTTTCACAAGCAGCGCTGCTTCCATGAGGAAATCAACGAAGAAACAATCACAGGTTTTAGACGATTCCGAGTTCCTATCAGAAACGCAACTCAAGATAACGGTAACATAAACAATTTCTGGAAAGGCAGTGGCTGTCTTTGCTGCCAATGCCTGAGGACGTTCTGTTATTTCTTACGACAGAATCAAGAAAATGCTGTTTAGAAAATTACATTCGCGTCCGAGCATTTAAACACAGGCCATTCCCAATTCACCAAGTGCTTTGCACTCGTTGTATGCTTTGCCTGTTGCAGTCTTGATTCCAGCTAATAGCGCTGCCCGGGCAAACCATGCAAAGAGCGCAAAACAGATAGTCGGCTCTCATGTGTCCTTTCAAACACGCACACATTTGCATTCACCCAAATGCGAAGATGTGTTTTAAAAGCCCTTTGTTCAAAGAAATAGCATGATTTCTAGCAAGAAATTCACATTTGATTTTTGCTGAAAACTTCTGATTTCTTATCTTTTGCACTCATAATAAGCAGTTATGAATCACAAAGTGGATCACAATTTACCACGCTAAGCTTAGGAGAAAATAAGACTGGTGTTCATCGTGCTGAAAACAGATTTTTTTAATAGATGAAAACTTCAAGAAAAGTCCACATTTGTTTACATTGATTTTCGTACCCTGCTGATAATGTACTGCTGTAAAAAGCTTGCCAGTTCGCAACCAATTGTTTGCAACTTTCATGTTATGCTACTGCTTGTAAACGAAATGATCCTTAGTGAATTTGGCAGTAATTTAGCAGTGTTTAGGTATTTTAGGGACGCGATTCGGATCCCTAGAGTTGAAAATCGTATACCTAGAATCAGAGATAATTATCATCGGGTCTCGGGTTTGTACAGGTCCACACCGGGTACTGAACACTTTCCTTAAAACAAAACTGAAACTAGTAAAACTTGATAGTAAGCCTTGTGGTTTCTTATAAAAATTCCTGCTTCACAATGACGTGCTGTGCATTTTGCACTTAAATCTGCACTGGCATCATAACTTTAATCATACTCCCTACTGACAGCATGACCACGAAGCTGCAAAAGCTATGGATATTTTATTATATACCTGCTCATTATAGCTCAGTTCTTTTTAGATCGGTATACTACTATAATTCCGGCTCCGGTCCGAAATTTGTAACTGAACTGCGGGTCCTGCTCCTTTTGAATTTCAATTTGAGCTCCGGCTCCATAGCTCTGGATTATTTTCACAAGAATTATTAGCGTAATATTAGCGTCGCAATTGTTTAGTTCAGCTTTTCAGTGGCCTGGTTCAGCTATTTAATACTTTCTTTAATGAAATTATAGAAATTTATTAGCCTGTGTTCGCTTTATCAGGCATGGGGTGCGAAAACTGCCTGTCGAGAGTGAAAAGGGGGTGATGGAATAAGAAAGTCTGAGAAACAGTGATCTAAACGAATGAGCACCCAAATCCTTGTATTTTAGCATCGTCTATAGTCATTTTCAATATGCAATTGGAGCTTGGGGTGGCGTCGGTAAGACAAGCTTTCGACGGTTAAATGTATTGGACAACAAAATAATAGGAGCTATGAATTAGAAGTTCATTCACATCCAAGTTAGACCCACTATACAGGTATCTTAACCTCCTTAAAGTGAATGACATATATAATCTGAAGATAGGAAAGCCGATGCATAAAATTCACTCCGCCAATCCACTTGACAATTTTAAGCAACTCGTTACTCCCTTGAATCAAATTCATTCCTATGCAATCCGTAGTGCTACACGAGGAGGGTTCTTCTGGCAAGCAGCATCAAATAAATACGGAAAAAGATCTGTAAAACATCTTGACCCCACAATCTGCGACTGCATTGATCCCACCTTGTACGCGCTTTCCTCACTTACATTCAAAAAAACGTTATAGAGATAACCAAATTGATGCGTTTTAATTTTGAGTAAATGGTGTTGATGCTTCACACTCTAAATTTTTTCTCAGTCCTCTCTTCACAGCAAACTTAATTTTTCCTCTTGTACATATTCCCGTGACTTTTTCACTCAAAATTTTTTCTCTTTGTGTGTGTGGTTGCGTGATTTGTTTCTTTCTGTGTTGCTGCTGGTGTTGTTTTGCTCTGCAAGAGCAGCGGCAGCCCGTTAGGCTCAGCGGATCAATTCTAGTGGTGGATGAAGTTCGAACACGGTACCTTCAGAATACCCGACCCCAGGAGCTTCCAACCACTCCATTCCAACAATATGATGACTGCATTGGATGACTCGTCCTCATTCTACAACTGCTGCAAATATTTGTAGAGCTTGCCAGATACGAAAGGGTTGTGACAGCCCGGGCAGAGTTTCATTTTAGTTGGGTATATACTTTCTCTGCCACGCCCGGATTCTTGCGGATCTGAACACTTGTTTCACCGAGAGAGACCGGTTGCGACCCAACACTCCTTGCGAAACTGTGTTGATCATTTTGGCAGCTCTTTCCCACATAGGCTATACGATTCGATGTGAATTTGGCTTGCTATGCACCTTTATCGACCAGTCAAGGGGCAACGACTCGATAACCTTCCAGTTTTTTCGGTGCTCTGGTGTTTTTGCAATTGCTATGGTTTCTTTCTCGTCTTTGAAATTCTTAATTTTCGCCAAATAAACTCAACACAACTCAACTCAGTTAAATCCGGCCCTGGTTGTCATTATTGAAGTGCGTGATGAGCCGGAGTGAGGCTATTGACCTAGAGTCGCCCCTGACTCCGAAGCAAAATGCTAAAAGCTCTTCCTTTCTTTGATCAAAAATGTGCAAAAATGCTTCTAAAAAAGTGATGAACGGCGTGTAGTCACTATACAAACTTAATTTTCTTACCTCTGTCTTTTCGTGCCATGACAATGGAAATTTATCCACATCAACTGTCAAAAGTTCCAAATAGGTTTTCTACTGAATAGGAAAGAAATGCGTGCTTTTGTGTATACTCCTTCTTCCCATCAGGTAACTCCTTTATAATCTGTTTTTTTTTGTATTTTATTTCTATGCAAAATGTAATGACCATTGCAGTTTAATATAGCTCCGAAACGTAAGCTTTTGACACAGACCCTTCGGTGAAAGATTTCAATCGCCGTGATGTGAGCAGAAAACATTCCGGATTTGACTGCTCGCTTTTCGTTTTTCTTTGTTATTCGGAAGAAACGCAAAGAAACAACTTCAGCTAAAAAATATGACCAGAGTCTGTCATTGCATCACGAAGATGCACACCACCTTCTTGCTTGCAATCCGAATCTAGAAATTCATACTAATATAAATAAAATTAATAAATATTTTGGTTTTCTGTGAAACAGTAGGGTGGGATCGCAAAACCCAAACCAGTCTCCAGCTTCAAGTTATACTTCAAGCAGTTTTGTAATGTTTGCGAACTCAGTTTATAATCGTTTCCGAATTTAAGGACTTGCGCTCCAAACGGACTTTCAAGCCATAACCGTTCGTTCAAAGACAATCAAACAATGAAATTTTGTTCATAAACGTACCTACGGCATGCTTTGCAATATCAAACAAAAATAAATAGTTCATGAGCGATTTCGATGCTTCGTCTTATATGCGACAAAACACTAATACTGGTAAAAACAGAACTTTGACATTTCTGGCTTTCTTTTTTATTGCACGAAAACTGCATCAGGGAAAGTTGCCCTTCTCAAATACCGAAATGCAACCACGCAATTTTCAGGTTCATTCCAGAATTGACGACATTGGGTTGTATTGAAACTGTTCACTCTTTGCCATGAGGTTAGCTGAGCTGAGTGAAGCGCCTATTATCAAAACAACTGTGGAAATCCAGCCGAGCACAAAAGAACTTCCGAAATGCGGCGTGGCGCGCTTAACTGCTGCAATGGTAGCATTGCGCAAGGACGGGGACAATTTGCTTGTGAACTGATCCGCAATGAACGAATCGATGCCTTTGAAGAAATTCGTTGGAGAACTGGCGGCTGGTTGATCAATCATTGTGATGCATAACATTCCCACAAGGATAAAGCCAGCTGTGAAAACGTATGTGATTGGTTGAAACAAAAATGAACACAGCATGTTTCAACATTTACAAAATAACAGGGAAGAGACGACAAGCTTTTATGCCTGAAATGCCAACCTTGACAAAAACGAAATTCGATGGATAAGAGAACTAATAATAAAGATTTTTCTCTAAAAGCTTTTAAAAGTAGAAATGTTTTTATGTAGTGAAATGCAAATACTTAACACTTTTTGTTTTTTCTATATAACATAGCGTCATTCCAACACGTCTTCCTTTATCAGGAGTTTGGGGGTCCGTGAACCCCTTAAAGTTCCAAGAATGTGTTTTAAGAAGTTCGTAAACCAAAATCCAATAAAAAAACACCGCTAGTTTTATGCCTCCATATGGGTTATTCATCAGCTTAATCGCACCACAATTGTAGCCTGACATGCTCATGTTGCAAATCGGCTGCAAACCTCTTCTTTTTATTATGCTGAGAGCAGTTGGCGGCAGACCGAATCCTGAAATTTGTTCTTGCAGGGTTGGTTGTGATGCTCACGCTAAGTGCCTGAAATATAACTTCTTAAAAATCGAAGAAACGTTGACAAAACGAAGGGGTCCGCAGCGGTTTTGGGTGCAGTGGGGAGGGGTCCGCAGCGATAAAACCTTTGAGAACCACTGTTCTATTTCAAAATTTAAATCGATCTGTTTGCAGCACAATGTTTGAAATTTCAAGCTGGTTTCAACATACATTTTTTATTCTTCGATCACGTAACAGACTCAGCATAAAATGTAACGCTGAAACATTGCGCATGTTCAATACTCAGGTAGAAGGCGACTTACTTGCTATAACGTAGAACAGTGTTTGTATGCGAAATTCGTACAAGCCACTGGGGTTGTTTGTTTTAGGGAAAGTCATCGCTTTTTTAAAAACAAAAATGATTGTCACAAACAGAAGAACCATTCCGCAGACAATAGGAAGGCATGCCATCTGGTTCCGCCAATGAGTATCAGAAACTGTGGAAAAATTTGAAGTCCAATACTACATGTTTCACAAAAACAAGCTCACTTTCATTGCATTAATTTTTTTTCCTCATATACCTTCGGAAACAGAAACATGCAAAACACTGAAGCGTCAGTTCTGTTTTGCAGGTAAATCTTTGCTTATCTACAGGCTTTTAAATCCACAAGGGCTTTGTTTTCTTCAAGCAACAGTAACAACTTGGTGAGTAAAGGAAAAAATAAGCTAGATTGCGATAGACACAGATTTAGATAAAACCATATTGGATTGAGGATTGAAGATTTGTGCGTAGGCATTCTTAAAATGTTTTTAGGAAGTCGTAAATGTTTAGGTTGAAATGTCGGAAACAACCTAGAAACTGCTGATAACAATATGTTGATAAAAACCATAGCTTTGTTTGTCAACATTTGCTGCAGACAGCAACTTTGAAGCAGATTAACAAATACTGCTTTCCACAAAGAAGAATATTCTAGAAAATGCCACCGGAGAAAAGTCAGTGAAACGGTAGTTTGAATTAAAATATTCAGCTTACGTTTCGTTGATATGTGGACGTTTGCGACGTTGAAGCTGGCTGAAAATAAACCCATGGAGAAACAAGTCTTTGTTCCAACAAACAAATTATACGCTACTTTCGCTGTAGATTCAGCTAATCCCATTTCATCATGTTGCTCCAACAAAATTTTTAAAAAGTCATCAGAATTGAGGCAGCACTGCAACGAAAAGAAATTGGTTTGATGCCAAACAGCATCACGACGTTTTCTAAATATCCACAGAGCATGTCTGCATCTGATGCAACATGGCACTCAAATGCGACATGGCACTCAAACAAAGAAATATTACATTCTTACAGACCAAACACTTCAGAACTTTAGCTTGATTGATTTTATTAGTGACTTTGAAGTAGGATTTTATCACCGCAACTTGTGCATACCGTGCACCCGGGAATAAGGCTACAGTACCAAGGACAATTCCACCTGGAGCCTAACGTAAAACCTTTCAGTCCATCGACTCATCATCAAAATCTACAACTCATCAAAGAACTCAGCGGAGTCAATAAAAGCTTGAAATCAACTGATCGGCGATTTCGTGCTTGTCACTTTCAACGAAGACATTTCAGCCTTGCGCAGTATGTAAGCACTACCATAAATGCAGAAAAGTCAGTAACTGCTCACAAGCGCCTCCACAAAAATGCTTGAGGAACATACAAGCACAACATTTTGTAAACCGTTGAAAATGTTGCGTAATACCACAACAGGTATATACCTAACAATCCAATTATTATGTTAAACAGAATTGTATGAGTGCTAATTTACATTTTAAATAAAGTACAACAAGATAAAATGATCCAAATATATAAAAATACATATAATCTTTCTTCATCTATTCAATTAGAGCGCACACATAAGCAATTGACTTGTACAGTAAATAGAACATATGAAATAAATTTGAACAAACGTTTTTCTAATCATTTATTAAAATAATGTGAAATATGCATCCGCCATCATTATATAAATCTCGTATAGACTGAACAATGATTTTTCAATGATAGACAGGTAAAATTACACTTGTGCTTGCAAGGTGAAAGATAATGCTGACTTTATTCGAAACGAAAACCTTTATTCGAAACCAGCAAACCATGAAAATTGTTGCATTGATTTTATGCGAAATGGATTGGTACAGTCCGTTGCCTCTCTAAATTTCTATTTCCCATACGAAAAAATGATTTGTAAAGTTCTTACCTGGACCCAGTTTGTTGTAGATACAGCCACTATGGAAATAATCAGGGCTGCCGCACCCAAAACAACCATTGACATTAGAACAGACCTCATGGCAAGATTTCATGCGGTTTCTAAAAAGTTAATAACGATCAGTGTCTATCAGTGAGTGCATCAATGTCCAATAAAATATTGCATTATCAGCGTATATCTTATTATATTCTTTGGAATGAGGTATATGTGGCATATAGTTGTTTAATACGATCAGCTATCAAATAAAACACCTGAAGCTCCAAGATGTTTGAAACAGAGTTTAAGTGTAAAATTCCGGCAGGATATTAGAAGAAGTGGCAAGACGGAAACAAAGTATTTGAATATACAAATCGTGTTGAAAGTTAATGAAAAGAACTGTTCACGTTGTCAGGATAACTATTTGCATTGAAGCACAATGGTATGCAGGCGCAGCACACATGGAATGCGCTCAGCAGCACCATGAGCAATGGTCACGCAGTACGTTTCGACTCGCCAAAAATATTAACTGCCTCCTGTGAATGGTAGCGCTTGGTACAACTAGAATTACATTCGATTCAATAATATCACAGATAATCAAATTTCGAGGCTGTCCATATTTCCTTGTTTAACTATAACGTTTCTCGAAGCCACCTTGTAGCCCACACAGATTTTCGGCTTACAATAGTGACCGACGTTACATTCAATCCCTTTATTTTCTGCACAGCCTTCGTGCTTGCAGTGCAGCGCTTTATTTAAAAAAATTGCAGACGTTGCAATCGGTTCGTTTCCAAAGAGCACGTGACTCAATTAAAATCCTTGTGTTTTGTGTTTTCATTTTGTAACTTTTTTTCCTTTACCCTTTTTACGTTGAGTACTACACCAACATTATACATATCTGTATATTAGTCAGAGTATAGTTGCCTACCAAACTATCTTTTTAAACTACATATTGTCAGTAAACACAGTGTTTCCAAATATACCGTATGTTTGCAAGCAAAGCTTTATAGATAACCTTATGTTTTTTGTTGGTTTTGTGTGTAGAGATGCAATGCATGCACCATCTGTGTGTAGGTGAACACATCATTTTCATATTAGGTAATATTCATAAATACCTGAACTTACAACATATTCAATGTAGCATTTCTACTACGCAGCAGACCTCTACCTTGCAAATTTGGAAAATATATTTTATAAGAAAAAATTTTACTGCTGATTTTTCCTTCTGCTATGGCAATCACAATTAGCTGGGAAAACGTTTAAAAATTTTATTTTTATCCTACATGTGTCCTATATTCAGATTGTTAGTTGAAATGGGGTTTTCTGGTTGAAGCGCACCATAACTTTTTTCAAATATAGTGATGGTTTTGCTAGGTTTTTATCTCATAACTCAAAATAAAACCTATAAGTCTTCTAAAAATAGATGATACTACGCGAATTATGAACAGCACTTTTTACGAAGCATTAAATGAAATTTAAGTCACGATATTTATAGGTATTTTAATTTGGCTAAGCAACTAGTGCGTAAATAGGAGGATCAGCAAAATGTTTTAAGTCTTCGTAAAAACATTTTGTTAACTATGAAACGGTTCCTTCATTGTTTGATTCAGGTGCACTGACTCTACTTGATACAATAATGCAGGCAATATGTTTCAGACTTAAATAGAGGCAACAGTAATGAACCAACGTTGGTTAGCAAAGATGTGATTTACATGTGTATACCTAACTTTCAGAAATGTTTTTTGCAAAAACGTCATTACGCATGAAAATAATCCAACCACTTGACGCTTATTCGCTGTGATATTTGTTTGAATTCAACAGCATACAAGATACAAGGATATACGTTGTGCAAAATATTAAAATATTTTACCTGGAAATGGCAAAATATATTTTCTGTGCAACTTTACTTTTGTTTTACTTTGTCCTAGTTTGTCTCTAATTTAAATCGTGATGACTTTTTCATCGAAAAATACCTATAATGAACTAGCAGATCAAACTAGCCTTTGCCACCTGCTCATAACAACCTTGTATTTACTTTTCTATCACTGTTGGCCGGCTTTCCGTAGCAGCAGATCGCAGAACTAGAATAGGCTTGACAGGTTTCACATTTCGCGTCATTGCCACACAAAGCAAACGACGCTGTTTGTACATTGCAACCCTGTATTGTTGGCCCATTTCTATAACTGGCTGTTGTGGTAAATTATTGACTAATGTAAACGAATCAAAACCCATCAGCCTGGAAAGGTTGCTCACTTATTAAATCTATTGCTTTTTATTTTTTGGTTACAACTAGAACATCTTGTCATTAAACAAGAAAGATTCTTTTTATCCTTCATTTTTTGCAAAGAAAAATGCATAGTGTTGTTATTGGACAACGTATTTTTAGTTTTGCTTTAGAAAGTTTGTGTTTCTCCCAACAGTTTCAATTCAAAAATGTCCCCGGTGGACATTGCTGTCGAGCAAGGTTGTGTGCTCTTCATTACGTAATTTTGTAAACTGAATAGTTATAACGCAGGTTTGCCGTAATGTTAGTCAGTGTAGAAAGTTGGATTACCAATCCCCTACTCGTTTCAGATGATTCACAGTAGTGCTGCTTGAGTCATCCTAACAACAGGGCCTCCAAGATGCACTTCATCGGTTTTCATTAAAATCAAGTTCGGACATCCGAGGTATTGTGTTGCTCTGAAATTGAAGATCGTTCTACCCTTGCCAGTAAGGTCAGGTTTCTAAACTCTTTTGGCTCTAATCTGCAACTAAATTCATGAAACTGGGATAATGATCGAATGGATGTCGTCAAAAGCGCAAGTGGCTGATATGGGATTTTTGCAAAGCGCTTTTGACGTAAAGGTGAACGACAAAGTGCACAGCAGGTAACTTCTATTTAAATAAGATCGTAGGACTGAAGATGCGTACACTGATGTTACATGAAATCGAAATTATATTAAATTAATTTGCTGATTGAGTCAACTTCCTCGACTCTAGTTACTTGCAAACAGACATGTGCAAGTTTGAATCATCGCAAAAACATGAAAACCAAGCCAAGTCGGCTGATTTCCTGTTAGCTTGCAGTAATCGTGGAGCTTGTGTTTTTAAGCGGGAAATTTCAGCTAGGATCGTTGAGTCAAGTGACCACAATGTCATCAGAAAGGATGGCAAGGACTGTTCAGGGAAAAATGACTCTACGTTTGGCCGAGGATCAAATGTCATGATCACCTCGTTATGGTTATGGTTGCTCCTGGCGTCGAGCCTGCAAAACCGGCACAGCAAAGCGAGGACAACCAAGTGATTCGCATCAATCCTGGGCTGTTGTATTGACTTCACGACCAGAGGGGTTTTGCAAGTGAATGAATTAGTGAACGAAGGAAGACAATTACGTTGTTCAATTGCGGGGCATTAGAGAGCTGCAGAGATTGAAAATTTGCAACTCGATGTACTTCTCAACATACAGTTTGAAGAAGATCTCAAAAGGTGTATAAAGCGGGAAAAACGAAGCTGATATTCTACACGTTCTAAAGCAAAAAACTTAATCATACATATTTCAATATCTCAAGCACGTTTGAAAACCATGTCTAGGTTATGATTTTTTGAAAATGTTCTAAATCTGAAGTGTGTTTTTATGATCACAGTCCGCAGTGTATGCCGCATAACAAACGCGAAACCGGAGTGCATAACTTCGATAACTTTGGCAGATTTTTAGTCTTAACGTTTAAGCTTTTGCATCGTCACACTTCCTTTTCAGCCATTCAACACCGATACGGCATTTCCATCCGATAATAAATCAAACAATTTGTATGCCTTGATTGGATTGCTATACCCTTGTGCTACATAAGGTTAAAAGGCTTTTTTTGCGTACTTGGCTTAATTTCTCTGTAGATCTACAGAAATGTGTTACAATTGACTTGGTTCTGAATGATACGATCTTCCTCTCATGACATGACAAAGTTTAGTTTGATAACGTTTTTCTTCTCAAAGACGTTTCGTAGCAAATGTTTGCAGCACCAACATACATACTCGTACAGCAGTTTACTAGTTCGGAAATTTTGCCAAAATAAAATTTATATATATATTTTATACAATCAGAAAAACGTCATATTTCACGGTCTTCAACCTCTGGTAATTGTGATATTGGCAACTTTCACGATGAATATATGAAATACAATTAATTATAAATTCGCAAAAAACTGTTTTTTTTTTATTGGTTCGTGACGGTTTCATACGAACATGCCTTGCCAACAAAACACAAATATTGTAAACGCGCTTGTTGCTTCTACTATAAGACAAATGGGCTTGCCAGTCTTTTCATTTGCAAGAAAAAATCAAGATCCGCGACCAGAAACAACCGGGAGATGGATACAAGCTGCTTGACCTGCTTCTGAAAACATTTAAATTTATAATCGTATTGGTCAAAAACATTGTTGGGAAAAATTTTATGATATACTTGATATATAAAGACATTTTTGCATTGATGTTTATATTGCAAATTGCTGCTTTCCTGCTGTGCATTACTTGCATTCTGAGATTTACTAACCTTCATGCACACATGCATGAAGCAACAAATAAGACGTATTGGAAAAATGTGGTAGATTTTAACAAAATATGAAGGTTCTAGCATGATCTATTCAAAGAAAGGAAGCTTGTGGTGAATTGGGTACAAACCTGAGATTTATTGGGTAGATGTGTTTATTAAATCAATAGGTACAAATTTCCTGAGGTGAAGTTCAACTATAAACTTCACGCAGTTGATACGTCACTGGAACGTTCCCTCTGAGCAGCACACCACTGCCGCCATCAAATATATGCACTCCGAGATTGTACACACAATTCGTGCAGCCTACTGCAGTAGCAAAATAATTAAAACTTGTTGCAGAAGTATTTCGCGACGTTATTGTAGTTTCTGTATTTAATTTCGACGAAGGCACATCAACACGCAGTTTTGTAGACACGTTTGACGGACGAAAAGCATCAGTTCGTTCCTCATACAAGGTTTAGATTCTGTTTCTTTTGAAAAATGAAGCAGTACAAGAACGCATGGGAATGGAAGTTTGGTTAATGCAACGCAAAATAAACTCGCATCTTAACCCCCTAATGTTTTAACAACTTTCACCTGGCGTTAACTGGTTTGTTGCAACTTTACAAAAAAACAAAAAAAACTATCACGCAATTCGTTTAACCAATAGCAATCGGTACTGGTTTGTTATTCCTGTGAAAATCTCTTCGTGAAATACTGAATACATCCACACACTACAGCTGTACAGCTTTCCTTACATATCTACACGTCTTTCGTTGTTTAGGTGAACATCAATTTACCTCAAAGTTATGCAAAATAGAATCATCCAGTGCAAGGGTCTAGAAATTACTGCCTGCTGGTCAAATCCGTTCGGCAAAATCATTTCATGCAGCTCTCAAAAACACTTTATCAACAATAAAAAATTAACAGATTTACGAAAAATTTGTTGATTTGGGAGAGTGTAACAGAGTGCCCACGCAGAAAAAAAACGGCATTACGTAAGAAGGCCACGTGAATGTCAGTTGGCTAGATAACTCCCAAAAGACCGTATGTTCGAAGGCGGGGGCGCCAAACTCGTTTCGTACCTCGGCACCATCTAACACAGGTACGCCCCTGCTTGGTAGACAGTGAATGGAAGAATGTGTGAGATTCGGCCAGATACAGTACATTTGGCCAGGCGAGCTCTGCTTCAATCGCTTGATTTATTTCTGCTTACTGCTTTGGGATTATTGCATTATGGCAGAAAAGAGGCGAAAAGCATCGTCCACCTTTCCCACAAAATACGGGCCAGTGCAATACGTAGCCTCTTATCTTGAGGAGTAGTGATTGCCGCATTACTGCAGTAGAGTAAACGCAAGACCTCTTCTTATGGGAGACTCCTACAGAACATATACCTACCCGCAGCAACGCAATCCTGTGGTACCTCCTGATATCGGAAAAGTTGCTGTGTGAATAGCGCGACATATCTGCCCACGTATCCAATGCTATAATTGGGACAGCTACATGGGCGTCCGCAGAAATTTTTCCAGAGGTGCAACCTCGACAGTTTACTTATCATTTTCAGATTGCTCACGATGCAATGCAAATGTATGTTCACAAAACGTTTTGCCCTTTCTACACCATAACGAAAATGCCCCGTGTTACGGCAACAGTCGCAGAAATCGCGCTTCGTTGACGCAGCAATGCTTCTTCACTCATGTTTCTTTTTACACAGTACAAAACTACGAAGCTTACCGCTATCAGCAGTCAATGTCTTGCAGGATTTTCTGCTAAAGATATCTGCGCTCAACAGTCACATGCAGCAAAACGCTTACTGCTGTAGCTTGAAGTGAACCTTGTATTATATATTTTCTCTTATGTTCTGAAAATGTTGGCAAGAACATTCAGACATAATGCAAGTGCCACATCCTACAGCCGTTTCCTGCGGCCGCTACAAGTTTGAAGTGTGTGGTAGTTTGTTGCACATTTTTAAAATAAGTTACAGAAGAGGACGTTCAGGAATTTTACACTGAGTCAGTTTTTTTTATCAACACTAAAAAAGCCTTCAATAAACTGCACATTTTTATTTTGAGACGTTTCGGATTATTCTCAATCCATCTTCAGTCAAAAAATAAAGCAACACTTGGCAATGCTAGCAATTCAAAACCAAAAGACTCTGTGACGCAAGATATAACAGTGTGACGTTTGGCATCTGCTTTTAACTACCGCGAATTGTTAATTAAAGAGACACTTCTGATACAAGAACAGCAACCCGAGATTAATGTAAATAATTTTTCCACCCTTTATACCTCTTCAATAAGTAGATTTTATGTCAAATAATTGGTTGATGCTCAGTTCTTATGTAAATACATATTGCGTGCATTGCTGTTGGTGCTGACGTAGACATATCATGTTGATTGTTGAACTTGAAAATGTTAAACAAAATTTTTGCATCCTTCGTTTGCAGTGCTCTGTGAATAGTCTTTTGCTGCTGGTCTTGGCTTATTTACGTAAA
>JGI24022J15233_10002617_pt1 | contig 17060 bp, 11 predicted proteins | sample Ectturendosymbi2_FD_15233 | JGI IMG/M metagenome (IMG submission 15233)
GCTGTAAGTTGCCAACACCTGCGCTAAACATTTCGATGATTCTGCTTTTGATGGTGGCATTAAAATAGGAAACGTATTTCAACTTATTGCAAGCCCTGTCGTCAAACTATTTTAGCACAATCCAGGAGGCATGGTTTCACCAGTTTCTGCAATGGTATGAGGCCATTTCGCTTTAGCAATGCGAAGTGCAACCACAGGATGCTTCATTGCTTCAAGGATGGAAAATTTTGCTTGGTGAAATGCACGTCCTGCATCCAGCCTGACACCTTTGAGCAGTAGCGGAACTGACGGAGGTGCAGCGGAGCGAATCGCCTCCCCGGCATGCTGAATGCAAAAGCCTGTCTCCCACTTAGCTTACATATTTTAGTTTTATTTTTCTTTTGGTTTTCAGGTTGTTGTTTTTGCGTTTTTCGGAGTGCTTCTGGTTATTTTTTGTTTTTTGTGCAGCCATCCACCATCCACACCGTCATTTCTTAAGTTGTTTTCCAAGTTTTGGCTAGTGGGCCCCTTTCAGCTAAGTTTCCCAACTGAATGAAACCTCTGGTTCGACCACTGCCTTTGAGACCTTTTTTAGAACTTACGTACTCAATTGACTCGCTAGCTTTCTCCTTGTGAGCATTGTTGAAGTGCTGCTTGTGTTGGAATGGTTTTAAACAGCTGTTAATTAGCGTTTTCATGCACAACACGCACTGCGAGAGATCTTTTCCATCCTTCTGGAGACATGTACAGCCATACTTGATGTACTGTTCCTTGTATTTTGGCTTATTAGCCTTTGCAAAGACATTTAGCACTACATGTCTCTGAAAAATAATGATTCGTTAAAAAGTGGCTGGCATATTTCACCGCAATAAAACTGTACGTTTGAAGCCCCTTTTTCGCAGTTCCTCGTTAACCTAACTTGTTACAATATAACATAACCTATTGTTCACCGAAATAAAACGTCAATTTAACCTTAACGAAATAAAATCACCTTTTTGCAAATAATAATGCCTAACGGTTAACCTAACTTCCCATCTTTAGCGACTGGGGCTACCTTTAATGACAACGGTCGTTACTCGATTGTGGCTTTTAGAATATTGTTCAACGCTAAAAACATACCAATCCCAAAGCAATGCTCTAGTTGGCAAGTAGGTGTTTGTTTACAAAAATTAATTTGGTGACTAAATGATCAGATTTACTTCATTAGGTATTGGGGTAAAACTTAATACAATTTCCCAATGCATCAAATTATAGAAAATTTCCCACTGCATGGATGAAATTTCCCACCGGTTAAGAACCACTGGTCTAGAGAGTCAGTGGAGGTATCGTCGGAATCGAAAGACAGCAATGCATCTTTTGAAGAGTGTTGCGCGTACTTGTGACGTGATTTTTGGGGAAAACCCGTTTTTCATGTTGCCATAAAATTTAGTGGTTTTTATTCAAAAAGCCGTGGAGAAAAAGTTTCTACATATAAAATGTCAGTTACGATCGTTACTCTGCGAAAGTAAATGAAAAAAATGAACTTTTTTGGTGGGGGCATCTTGGACATATGAAGGGTAAATTTACCCTTACCTTTAGAGTAAATTTACCCTTCATATGTCCACGAAACATCTGAAGATTGCAGAACAGGTTTCCATGGGTGTCTTACAACATCCTACCAAATTTCAAATGAAAATATTGAGAGGAAAAATATTTATGGAAAATTTTCCATATATGTAAATTAGCTAGTCCTCAAAGGGAATTAGCTGACTTGGGGAACATAAAAATGTTTGTTTCAAAGATTTGATATGGAGCAGAGAGTTGTCAACATGGTTCTTCAAGCCAAAGGTCTCAGAGACGATCCCATCCACTTGGCTGAAGTGTCGTCTCTTGGATCTGGCATGGAAAGTGTCATGTCTGATTTAGAAGACCCATTGCATGACGAGTCTATACTGCAGCAACTGTTTTACAGCCAGGTTGTGAGTATAGCTAGTACAGTACACTTTAAAAGTGCAATGAAATTCGCAAAACAGTTTTAGGATATATAAATTTTTTAAATGCAGTTTGAATATTATTGTGTGATTGTAATGGTGGTTCTTAGCATTTTTCAACTTAGTACGATTTTAATGCGCCCCCTTCCTGTCAAAACTATCAAAACTAAAATTATTTTAATACTTGACCGGATGTTTGAAGCATCAACTTGACCCCTATTGTTGTTGTGTGCTAAATTTCCCAAACACTGGTGATCATTACGTGTAACTTGTTTTGGGGCATTTGCTTTTCACTCTGTTTTCTTTAACACGTGGTGCAGAAGAAACTTTGTTGTACAGGATTCATGCCAAGCTGGTGGAATCTCTTCTCAACCTGGCCTCGGACGAACTGCACCCGTCATAAATAATCAGGTACAGAAGTAATAGTCTGGTTGACTTTGCTTTTGTTTTATCAGCAACTTACGGAATCAGTAATTTCCAACTTGTCTACTGTACATTTTTCATTCACTTGATTCAAAGCGGTGTTGATGTAAAGTGGCTGAACATTTCAAATCTGGAAAGCTCCCAAGTGATTCTTCTGTACATGGTGCTCATACATGTTTAGGGCTAGCACATGTTGTCTATGTGTGAAGCCTGAAACGTCGTCATTGTAGTTGCAAAGTCGCGAAAAAACTTTAGTAACTGCAATTTTGAGTGAAGTTGACTTCAGATGAAGTCCAACTTTGATAATGTTAAAAACAGCATTCATTTGTCAAAAACGGCATTAAGTCGCAAGCGGTGAGCCTTATCGCAGGTCAATATTCAAAGGTTGTATTTACATTTTGCAAAAGTTTTGCAAGATGACTCGCACATTTCTGTAGTACTGCATGTGTTTATTTTGTAAGTGAAAATCGACTTGAAATTATCTTTAAATTTCACTACCAGTTACCGATTTTACAGCGCTTCTTTTATTCTGAGCTCTGTAAACTAAGAAAAAGCGTGCAGACATTAAAGACTTGGATTGACACCTTTTTTGCGACTTGACATTATCTTTTTTGCGACTTGACGTCCCTCTCTGGCCGCGCAGAGGAAACTGTCGGTATAATTTGTCGCGGTACAAAATTTTGACGATGATAGAGGTCCTTGTGAAACTCCGTTTAGTAGTTTGAGCTGCAATTTATGTGTGGACGTTCTTGGGCGGTTTTGTCCACATTATGTATCTGTGTTGAAAGACTCATAGTACATGTGATAGTTCCGGTACGCGAACCCTTGCCTTCTGGTTCTGGCCTTGAGGTAAAAGGTTAAAGAACAAAAGTTAAACACATGTTTGAATAAGACTGTAGCACTAGGATGCGTAGTGTTGCATGAATCGATTTCCTATAAAAAAAAAAAAAATTTGCCGATTGATTCACTTGTTTGTTACCTTTGAGAAGACTGGTTGCCTGAAACGCATGATAATGGTTTGGTTCTGTTTTTTTTTCGCTGAGACATTTCGATCATTTGTCTCACAGTTGTATTAAAAGTCACCGTAACAGTGTTCATTAGCCTATTTTTTTCAGACATTCTGACCAAAATGACTTAAATTTTTTTCGGTCATTTCGAAAACATTTCGGTCTATGGCCGAAAAAAACAGGTTTGTTTATTATTAAAACATAACATACAGTAATTTGCAACCATCATGCAATAACAGTACCTAAAATAGCGCATACACATTCTCCTGTCGCCTGATTCATATCAAGTGGTACTGTCAAAGATGTTTATGGATCGCTTAAGTCTACGGAACCAGTCCAACCCAATCGGGATTTGAAAGAATGTTGGGCAGGGGTCGGTTTATTATCCAATCAGCATTTAGAGTTGTACCATCTTGCCAGGCGATAACATTTTTGTTTTTGCCAAAGTAGTTATGCAGCCTAAGTGGTACTCTAGAATAAAAAATATATGCCAAATACGGCACTGTTTTGTTTTTTACACTGAATACAATCTCCTTGCTTAATGTTTGACAGAGTAGTATTAGTTTTGCAATGACTTTAAACGCATTTCGAACAGCTAAATGCAGAAAGAACTGCTGTAGTTAAAAAAGTTCTGCTGTGGTGCGAAGCCGATGTATCTATATGATCACTCAAATTAAAATGGCTGTGCGTCTGATGGTTTTGGCGAGTGTGCACTGGTGCATGCCACACTGAAAACGGATCCACAAGTATAAAGTTCACTTAACGCTGCTGTACAGTGTATCAAGTATGGTCCTATCATCTTTTCAGAAACCAACTTCATCCTCGTTTCCTAACGATGCACTACCAGTTCATCCCATTGCTAAACTCAACGCACTGGAGAAAGTACGCCTTGCTAGAGTGACAGTGAAAGCTTTGCAGATGGTTTCTGGCTTCAATTCAGACGAGGAATTTTTGCCACCTGTGAAAAATACGAACAAAAAGAGGGATCTGTACGTGAAAGCTTCGCAAAGTAAACCACCTGTACCAGCTGCGCCATCAGGAAAGAAAAAGAATGTGGGGTATGCTGCTGCAGACTTCAGGCGATGATTGTTATCAGTGACTTGTTTAGTTCTTCCGTAGTTTACACTTGAAACCTTCTCGTTCCTTTGATTGTTCCGTACATAAATTTCATCGCTTGTAAATAATATATAAAAATAAAATTTATAGATGGTGTCTTCGTTTTTTTTTCTGCACCGAACCGTTCACAAACTATTGTTGTTTAGTGTTGCTGTGTGATTTTTGCTTTGAATTGTACGAATAGAAATAAGGGGAGCGATGTAAGACAAATTGTTGTTAAACATGACGCTAAAAGCTCCTAGTTATCGGCAGTAACAAACTTTGCAGCACTTTGAACCACTGCTAACATTTGTTTTAGCGTGTTTGGCAGAGAACGCAGAGGATCCCATGCGAGGTTTGTGAACCGTGTTGTTAGCTTGATTAACCTGAATCAAGCAGACTCTCCACAGTCCAGCACGAAGCGCCATACTTCTGCTTAACTCAGCGTAATCAAGCCCACCTGTGCCAAATTGCATACGGTTAAAGTGTTTTGTGCGTCCTGTGACAGTTCGTCGATATGTCTGTTCTGCGACAAAGCAGAGTATGATCCGGTGCTGCAGGATCTACCACTGAATAGTACGACAAACAACTTTAAGTTTATGGCGATTTTGTGAACGAGTATCCTTGGTCATAACGTTTGTATGTTTGCTGATGTTGGAAAGACCAATGCTGTTTCGTTCGCACGAACGCGTCGTGCGACTTCGCGACAAAACCAGTCTTCGGTCTAAGTTGGTAAGATGAAGTTTGGCGAATGCTTTGTTTTTGATTAATCAATTCTTCCAAGGATTGGTTTCGCTGTGACTTGCTGCGTTACCGACCAAGTTCTCTTAACTTGTTACGTTATATCGCAGAACGTTCTTTGTGGAGTATAAGTTTCCATTTTCGAAGAAGTTCCATTCTACTACGTCATGTCATGAAATAACTAGATATGTTTCAAGAAAAGTTACTCCGGGTATGTTGATGTTTTAGATTTTTGTCAAATGTGTGATATGTAATAAGATTGTTTATGTGCGTATTTGCATTTGGTTATGCACAGAAGTGGTGTAAGCTGATTGCTTAGTATATTGTTTTTATGTAGGTGGTTTAGTGAAATTTGATCAGCACAATATTTTTCCTGTCAATATCGACTCCGAAGGTCTAAAGCGATGGCTTACTGAATCGATTCAGTTCACTATACTTCACAGAAGCCCAAAGAACAAAAAGGTTAGTTTTGCCATGCAAGAGACGAGACTAGCAATACGTGGTTTTAATCCTTTTGGATTTTATTGTAAAATGTTGTTTAAATCAAAATCATTCCTTACATGCAGACCGGTTTGAAGTTTATGATGCAAAGAAAATAAGCATGTTATTTTACGGATCACTTCGGTGTGTGTTTTTCTTGTTTGTTTTATTAGTGGTGCTATCCGCAAAGACACGTTTCATTGAGTGACCCAAGAGCACATACCTGTTGAGCTTCGGGTCTAGGAAGCCCCAGGTCAATTGCAATGCAAGCTGTTTTGCTTTTCACGCAAATACTGAGCTGATGATTTGATTAGAGTGCCTTCATGCACACATCGGTAGATGACAACGGAACAGCTTTTTCTGATTGGTGGTAATGTTTCTATCAGGCAAGCCATAGCAAGGAGAGGCAGGAGGCATGTAAGCTCTGAGGGCACCAGTTGCAGTGAATAAAGTGGCCATGCATCTAAGTGATTTTTCTAGTTATAACGGGAATTGTTTCATACACGCACCAACTTCAAGCTGAAAACTGTGGACCACTGAACTGTTCAACGCAGAAATGTGTACTTATGAGATGGATCGTCGCTTTGGCGTCTTCTGCTACATTTTTGATGTGAAAAAATGTTAGATAGTAATCTAAGTTTCTCTGAATTACCCAACGCTGGAATAATTTCAGTTAAAATTTTCGTTGAAGTGCGGAATTGTGCTGTTACTGTTTATGAGAAGGCACTGCCGCCCCGCTGCCGTTTTTTGCAAAGGTTCGTGCTTTCTGCCTCGCAGCTGCCACATCACTGCAATAATACGCAAGCACGCAGGTAAATTCTGTTTGCAACATCTCACTGATGTTACAGACATTCAGTCGCAAACTGAAAGCCCTGTGGTAACTCTATTCAAAGCACTGTGACTGGAACTTCAGGCTTTAACGTAATGTCACTGTCCATCCAGCTACATGATGTAAAAGCCTCGGGCGATTTTGCATATTCTGCATCAACGAAAAGACAGAAACAGGCAACGCATCAACATTCTTCCAAGTCCTTTTTTCCACGAAGTTCTTCATGTTTTCAAACGTTTACCTGGCAAATTTTAAAACTCCCGGATTGATATTAGAGCAATAAACACTGATTTAATGTGAAAGAAATTGTTCCGGATAAAAGTATTGTTTCCTTTTGTCGTTTGAAAATGCCTTTCCCTTTCACCGAAAGAAACGCGTAATGTAGAAATAAAAATACGCGCCACTGAGTACTTTTCTGGAAACAGACAAAATGCTCCTGAAAACACTGGGTACTTGCTACCGCAGAATATCGCAAACTTTGCAAATAATGTATTCTTAAACAAATACTTGTTTTGACACCAAACTGCTTGAATTTTGTTCGTGATTTAGTCTGTTTTCCGAGACAATAAATTTCCTCCTTGTTTGTCGATCTTCATATCTACGTACGCTTCAGATTCATGATAAATATTTGGAAAGACGTATTTTGCTGAAAGTTGGGTAGATTTCGTGTATTAATTCATAAGTGGCATTGCACGGTATCTAAGACATGAAAATCTTGAAAAATGCCCTGAAATATCATCATAGGCACTTGTCGCTGTGTTTGATGAGGGTGCAGGTGGAAACGGTGTCCGCGAACAACTTTTACCGTGCTGCACACGGAAATTGCACTTAGTGCTGTTTCTTTTTGAAAGCGTGGTGCCTCAGATAACGTCAGCCTATTTTGCAAATTATTGCTAAACTTTTTCTGGGGCACGTGAACATCTGCATCTGCTGAAACATTTATGGTCGTTGTTGCATTTTGTATGCTTTAGTTCCAAATTTTTGACATTGCGTCTTGAGTTGAAATGCGTCAACATGCGCTGCAACTCAACTTCGCAGCGTCGTGTACCAGACACCAATGATCCTTCAGTATATTCAGCCTCTGTGTGTTCGTTTTGTATTGAAAAAAGAAATCAAATCGGTAGCAAGCGAAGTTAGTTTGAAGTGACGTCTGCATTTGTTTATTGAAAGAATTTATCCGCTGAAGCCACAGCATCCTTTAAATTCACTTTCATCCGGTTTACATTGATGTCCATACTCAACTACTACACAAAAGCGTATGCTTACAAAATCGACTTTTGATATGTCCACCAGTCTGTATTTTAATTGGCGTCCTAGTTGTTGTCAAAGTCCAGTGTTGCGCTGACACATCACAATTTAATATATGTACCCAGGACATACTTACCTTCGCAGCGAAACATTTCTCAGTTTCAGGGTCCGTACTTTGTTCGTAGTCCACAATTATAACTGTTGTTTTTATTGCTTGTTCGTACACTTTTTATTATTTTGACTTAAAAAACGGCCAAACATTTGTCGCGCCACTATTAACATTGGTGCGAACGCTCATACTTACGAGCCATAGCAATCAACCCGCTTTTAGTTTCTGCTGTAGTGCGTGAATTGGTCCTGTGTATTGTAGTGATCGTATTTTTAAGATACAGCGTTTATTTCTCAAATGAAGCAGTTAATCAGCAGATTAAATGTCAATATCGGACGCGTACGCGGCTCAGTGTCTGGCTTGTCTCGGCCATGTTTGTGTTTGGTGAAACGAAGTGTGCCACAGTTTACTAAAAATTGTTGTAAACGCAAGGCAATGCTTTCTCATCTTGTAGCCTTCTGTCTTTGGTTCTGCCGTATTGCCTCTGAAGTATGTGATTGAAGCAAAACAGTTCGCTTTTACCGGGTCTATTGATGTTTTCGCTTCCAACGAAGACGGACGAAGTGCACCACCATGTGGATCGATGAAGGTTCGAATCTGAACGATTGCTCTGTTCAAAGTTGCTCTGAAATGCGTGGAAGCAAAGCGTTTGCTTTGAAAATCGATGGTAGTGACATAATTTCAAAATTAAGCTTCATAATTGAACCTAGTTGAGTTACTGCATTGTCTACCTTCTTGAAAGCACTTAAAGGGAGGTGTATGTTTGCCCATTTGTGCCTTGTAAAAAAACGTTGTTAAAATTAATTGAATTGACATGTTGTTTTAAACTGACAAAATTTTCTTTCTTAAAAAAATGTAATGACTAATTTTTTTCGTTAATGAGTTCAACTCCATCAAGGAAGTGCTTGCCTTGAAGTTTACCAACAGATGATGCTGGAAATTAGTATGATCCATATTCATTTTTACTACAATTTTTTATCTAATAAATCGTCGCTAGCCATATTTCTTTGCATTCTCTCAACAAATTCTAATGTGTTTTGCTTTGTTGATGTCGATTTAAAATAATGACTGTGGTTATAAGCATAAATTGCAAAATGCGTGCCAGGAATTAAACATTTCGGAAGGTGGCTTTGCATTTCCCACCTTGCAGCTAGATTAGCCTAAGTACAATGGACATATGTCATAGGTACAACGTAGAATACTAGACCATAAGCTATAGGAAAGCTCATCATGTGTGCTTGTAATATAAGTTGTAGCAGACTGTGTATGGTTCTGTAGGGTTCTTAACTTGCATCAGAATGATGGTTGTTCTTACAATTAGATAGTCAATACGTGTCAGTTGTAGCACTGGATAACTCCGACATGAGCAAATGAAGGATTGCTTTCCAGTTTCGAGTACATGAGTGATAGGTCAGGCTTAGGATAACTGGAGCTTGCTTAATATGTCTAAAATTATATTTTTTTCAGTTTGAAAGAATTTGTACGGGTTTTGTGGCAGAAAAGGAACCAAACTAAGAAAAATTTTTGAAATGAAAATCTAAAGCAAAAGTGTAAAACTATTTTTTGCTTAACTTGTTTGCCCATTCCAGAATGGCGAAACTGCACTAAAGACTAACATGGAACATATGATTTTAAAGCAAGGCTCAATAACTAAAGAAGACGTAATTAAACTTTTTCTGGAAATATTGTTTTGAGATTTTGTTATCGATTTAAAAGAATTGTCAATTGAAATAATTTTTTTTAAGATAAAGAAATTTATGTGAAAAAGGTTTTTACCGTGATTTTTTAAGTATAACAAAATTTTGACATGGCGCAAACGGGCCATTATAGCGGTGACTTAAATTGGCGGGAGTAGCGTCGTAGTGTCACTAACCTTTGCTTTTGCCAGACTTACATTGACACGTATGCGCTGCAAACTTTCGCTTCAACTTCTGAGTTGCGTGTGATTTTCACATACCGGTAATACTAAGGCATTTGTTTGATAACAATGGGTTTGTGCTTAAGAGAATGAACACATTCAAGCATTCTACACTTCACTAAAATATGCAGGCTGAAAACTTGGTTACGATGTAGGGCTGAGCCGGTAATCCATTGTCCGTATCTCCCGCATTTAAAAGTGAGTTGGTTTTGTCAGGTCTGTATTGACTTGACCGGAGACAGCAAAGACCTGACTGTGCAGCTATCTCCCGTTAAGCATCCCCAATCGGTGAAAACTGCGCACCCGTATGCCCTGACAAGAACTCTGCCTCTTGATAGTGATGCCGAAATGGAATCGAAGCGGATGTAAGTTTCATTTAACTTTCTTCCAGTTTATTGCAGTTGCTTGTTACCGAACAATTTACCCAATGGAACCGTGGGGCGGTGTACCTGATGCAAGATTTTCTTGCCATGTTCTTGTCCGTTTATCAGTTCCAAAGAGTAAAAGCTGGCAACCCTTAGTTATGGCATGCACCATTTGTAGAAAATTATGATATTATTTTCAATAACGTTGTGAATAGCAACGTGCAGAATATTTGCAGCATCTGTTTTTGCGATGTGTTCACTCGGCTTTAGAGTTTCTGTGTCTCAAAAAGGTTCTCCGTGGCTCTGTATGTTGTTTTTTTCTTGTTTTTTTTTCTTCAGGGTTATCTCAGTTATGTCTTTTACCGGAATGAATGTGGTCTGTGCAACGATCGAAATGTTTGTGCCTTTTATAGCGTTTTATCTTCACCAGTTGAGCTTCTGTATTCTGGTGGTTTCTGACCTGCACAATGGTTGTTATCTCGTTTTATTCAAAGACTTTCGCCCCCTGTATTGTTGGTGAATACCGCAGATGTTAGCGATAAACCAAAAGCCTCATAATGCGAAAGTGATTACTGTTTTGAAAACTTTAACCTGTGTATTTGTGATTGTTACGACACACACCAGGCCCCTTTGAGACCTGTGAGTCTCATCAAGGCTGTGCGATGCTTAAAATCAAGCTTCTTCATCTCCTGGAAATTAAGTGATTCGCAATTTAGATAGAAAAGTCTTTATGTCAACGAGTTGAGCTGTAATTGGCGCACCTAAAGGACAACATACATTAAGTTGTAATGGGGAATGACCTACAAGTACTCTTGCACTACCGAATGATGCTGAATGTTTGCAAATCAGAAAAGATCAAGCAACAGGAAAATTTACCGGGTTAAACAGCAAATGAATTACTCCACATTAGTTTTTCATAAATGCCAAACGATCTAATGAACAGTGTGTTGTGGAAAACAGAGGATGATTAATCTCAATAAATCTCAAATCAATATACTTTTCAAATCACAAGTTAGTCATCCCCAAACCGGGAACAACCGATTAAAATATCCTTCAAATACGGTAAGCTTGTTCACATCGCACATTAGGTAAATCATACACCAACTGTGTAACTGTAATTCCACCATTAGTGTTCTTCCCTCATGCTACAAGCTAATTTTATCGGTAGAAAGTTAACTCCGCTCTGGCCAGTGCTGTCTGTATATTTACGCATTGTTACTTGCAGAATGGCCTCATGTACGATTTACTTCACTTCTGTAAATATTTTCGATTGCTTCTTCTGCATTGAGCTTTGCAGCAGAGCTGAACGAACAGAATTGGAAAACGGGAATTAACGCGCAAGCTGCTAAATGAAAACTAACTTCATTTGTTTTGATGTAAATTTTGCTTCTTTCTTACTGCACCGGACATCTTGGGCTTGCAAAGTGCTCGTCTGTGGCAAACGCTGCTGTTTGATAAAAAAGCTACGTGCATAGCTTTTGCAATCACGTGGATGTGAATTTCAAGTGATTCAGCTCACTTTTCTAAGTCGGGTGGCCATAAATCAGCAATTATGGGTGATCTAAAATTAAGTTAATTGCCCTGATTTTTGTGGGTTACATGGAGCAAAATAACTTTTATCGCTTAAACAGCTCTACAACGAAAACCAGTTCGAGTCACTCCCAAAACAGGAATCTTATTTTCACGGGTAGTTGTTCAGGCCTAAATCAATCAAACTTACACGATGAATAGCTAAATATAACTCTTTATTGTATTGCAATGAATACGAAATCACGTGTTTTTTCCTGTTTCGGTGGAGGGAACAATGTCAGACAAGATAACGATAATCAGGCATGAAGAACCTATTAACTACCACGAGCCACACGGATTGTGGAATACCACGGGCGGGCCACAATAAGGTGTTAATTTCTATCTTAAGATGAAAATACAACAATGTACACATAATAGGGTCGTGATAGTAAATAGGTCGTGCGACTAAGTTGGGACAATATGTGTCTGTATTTTGTGGGTTCAACGCAGCTCCCTCGAAGTATTGTCTTACAAACTTTGCAAGCTGGCCTAGCAAGAGTGTTGGTTCAAAAAGCTTAAATTGTAACGTCACAGTTGTTTTGTGTCGCACCTGCAGTTCAGTTGGTCAGCGCACTGAAGCTCCAGCTACACCAGGCTCTCCTTGTGGAACTGACTGCAGATTGAATTCTGTGATTCCTGCAAATATACTTCAATTGTATGTTTTGCTGAAGCAAGCACGTGACGTTCCAGGTTCGTAGTTGGTCAACTCTATTTTCTACAGTAAATTAGCGACGTGATTGAAAAAGAAATGTACATATTTAGAACTAATATTTGAAATTGATGCGGTACGCAATATCCGATATACTGTATGCCATTAAAATAACAGTACATTGAGCCCGTTCAGTGTGCTGCAAACGTAAACGGCAATTCGCTGGTGGTGGCATAGACAGGCTTATTTTCTGTTATGAAAATGAAACTTGTTCCAAAGGACAAACAGAAATATCGTCCTTCGGTGTCTTTCGACGCACAACAGCAGATGTGTCTCCTGCATCGCAGTAAGCTCCACGTCTGTGGAGCTGCTGTAGCCTAAAATGTAGACTTGACCGGGGCATAATGGCATATATAAAATCGAAGATACCGTCAGAGATCTGAAGATTTCAGTTGGTGATGATTTCAGTTGATTATACATACTGGTATTGCAATAACAAGTTTTGGGACTTCGGAGAGGTGTTGGTAATCTCGTTTTGTAACGAATCAGTTTTTGTCTTTTGAACGACTTGGTTCTCTCCAGTTTTTTATTTTTGGGAAGGAATGAAGTCAATTTGCATCAGTTAAATATGCTGGAACCAGAACAAAGCGACCGCTGTGTAAGCGGAAGTAAACTGCTTTATGTTTAGAGATTTAAGCTTAACTGCGAATATGACTCGAAGTGACTCATCACTGAAAATCACTTGGGATAGTCAGAAACCGACTGACCAGAATTAGTTGCCAAAAACCCGAACATGACTCTGACGCATGATTCCTGGAACAAGGCGCAAATATGGGTTTCAACACTAGAAATGCACCGATATATCTTGTTCAGCTGCGTGAAATAACAAGATCTAATGAAACTTATAACATTCATTCACATGTAATTAACTCATCGCGATCAAACACGTTTGTTTATGTTGAAACAATAGCGAATTAAAAATTTCTGAGTTGATTTCACCTCCCCGAAATCAAATACGTCTTTGCTTATTCAATTTCTAAAGAACTGTCGAGAAACACTGTCAGTTTTTTCATTTTTTTTATTCATCTGTATGGCACATGTACGTAACAGCCAACGTCTGCATAATATGCGCTATTGCAAATGGAATTAAGTAAGGTTCATTTTATGCATAGTGTAAAAAGCATGGTGCAGCCCGTATTCGTTTGCGAAACAGGTGTAGAGGCACCACCGTATTTCTTGTTTCGTGAAAGACCCGAGCAGTATCGTGTGAACGTGATACATACAATGATGTCAGATTGATACTGGTTTGCTTTTCTTTGTTTCACCGTGATCGCGATTTATGCCTCGAACGTCTTTATAGGCGCGTACATGAGTTTATTTGCTTTCCGTTTGTCATTTAATATGAAATTATTTTTACAGCTACAAAAACCCATGGAAGTCCACAAGCGAAGTGCAGGTTTCCAAGTACTTACCTGGTTTGTCGAAGTTTTGCGTCGGACGAGGCTTCAAAGTCTACTGTTGTTTGGAATACTTCAAATCCAGTCTATGATTTCTCTCAGGTTTTCAACTTATTAAATATTTACCTCTTTAGTTACATGTCTTTACTGCCTTTTTTGTCGGAAAAATCTTTTCATGTATTCTGTGTTTGCTGCCGTGAATTCGTTCATGTAGGAAGTATTTACTTCAAGCTTTGGAAGAATTGAAGTTTTAAAACCTCGTTCATGCATTGAGCCTAGTTTTCTCAGTTTTTCCTGGGCACTGTGTCACGTTAACGAAAGAAGTTGTCTTAGGCCGTTGCAATTTTTCCACATAGATCTGGCGTTGAAATATTAAAAATGACATATGAACCAGTTTATGTTGATCCACCACCTAGTGGCGGTGCACATCTGCTGAGCAAGGTGAGGTCGCTAATGTGACCTCATGTCAAGAACCTGTTGCGCTAGAAAGCTGATTTTGTCTTGAAAAATGCAGACCGATTTTCGTATCACCATCAACAGGAACTTTCTTCCTAAAATGCTGTGAAAAAGGATATGAGCAGTAAACAACATTTCGATAGAAATCAAGGATATCCGTTTGGAGCAAAGGCTATCTATGGTCTCTGTGAAATCCTCAAATTTACCTAAACAATGAAGAATAACAAGTTCTTGACATGAGGTCAAATTAGTGATTTCCCCTTGTTCAGCAGACGTGCAGCGCCACTTGGTGGTGGACCAACCTAAAATTGGTTCCTACTCCATATTTAGGGACAAACGTATAAACACCACTTTTTAAAATTCAAAAATGTGTTCAACATGTGTTTCAGGTAATTCCAGTGAAAATAAGCGGGCAGATGTTCTCGCGGATGCGCGACAACTACATGGTGGTCGAAGTGTGGACGAAGGTTCCTGGCGTGGGTAACATCTCCGACAAGCTGATGGGTCTCGTCAAAATCCCGCTCAACGTTTTTCATCAATCACTTAAAGATGATGACATTGCGAGGTACGTTTCATCCATTTCACGTGCTTCGCTCCTGCTTTCTGCAATAAACGACAGATGTATCACGTGACTGCACAATAGCATGTTGTTATTTGCACAGCTTCACACACAGCGGTACCTGCAGCTGTAAAACGTAATGGCTTAGGCCGTAAGCGATCAATCTGGGTGCAATAACAACATACTTGTTTGAAACATCTGAAGCGCTTTCTGTTTTCAGGCGAAAGTAGTCAGGGAACCTTCTGTAGACTGTTATGACTCTGAAAAGAAGGTAGCGTGAGTAGTTATCCGGGTTTTGCGGCGTCGCTGCTCAGCAAACGCGTCTTGAACGTCCTTTAAAGTGGATAGAACCTTCCTTTGATAACTGTCTGCAACGAAGCTCTCAGTTGCTGTTTGATGTTCTCTAGGTCGAATGCGAGATGTTCGCATTTTTTACATTGCCTGGTGGTGGTAAATAGTTATGTTTTTAGAAATCAAAGTACAAGTTGATCAGAAATCTCGCCTTATACACTGATTTGTCTTTTACGTATTTTTTTGATAAAAGTGATCTGCAATGCACGTACAATAAATTTATTAAGAGATATGCAAACGAAAGACAAGGTTTTTCTCAAGGATGGTATCATGTTAAAAGTTTGCTGCAAAACCCACTTGCGAACTTATGGCTGTACGAACACAAACTTCCGCCTTTTTAAAGAAACTTTACACACTTGATATGTTATTCTGTTCTAGGTCATTTTTACAGTCAGAAGACCCAATTGTATCCGTAGATGGGTTTCTACCGATTGTGGACGTGTTCACCGGCCAGGAACGGGGCAAGTTGCAGGCCTTGCTTGCTCTCGGGTCAAAGAAACAGGTAACGCGATTGCGAATTGAAACAAACTGCACTGCGTTTCCTCCATGTCGGGAACTGCTCGAATGTGCGCCTCGCATGGGGAGGTTGCCATCGCTAGTATTCGCCCGCGTTGCCGCACCAGTAGGCAAGTCGGGAATAATTTATTTTTCCACGCTGTTATTGGATTTTTAGTGCACTTTTACTAAATTAGTCAGAAACTTAAGTGTTAACTGGAACAGCAAATTGCAGAAAGCGCCGAACCACCATCACTTTGCCAGGTTCTTGTGCAATTGCGTCCAGGTGCATCAGTTGAGAGTTAAAAGGAAATGATGTTGAACTGTCCAATGATTTTGAGTGATGAAACAGGTACACCAATAACTTTAAATTGTTTAATCAAGTCAAATTTATTGGTTTAGGTTGACAAGTTACGGAGCGAAAAGGAGTTTGACTCCAGTGAAGCAACACCACGTGGTCATCGCATGATCGGGCCTGTCCAGGATGAAAAGCTGTCGTCGTCAGGAGCCGGAGAGCACACGTTTGAAATTACAATTCAGGGTTTGCGGGGCTTCAAACCTCAAGATAGCCAGGTATGTGAAGCGGCGACGTGACGTTTTGTGATTTTTTCATTGTGATGCTTGACTGCGTTCATCTTACCGGAAAGAAGACGTCTTCAGCTGTGTAGGAACAGAGCGAGTTGCCTGGCGCTACTTCGTTGGCCAACATGTCATTTGCTGCACATCGTACCTTGCTTGACAATCATTTCGAATAAACATCAGCGCTGATGATGTTCGACTTTTCGTAGATTGTTAAATTGTGGTTGTAAGTCTGTCGTCGAAAAATGTTATGATTTCGAAACAATAAAAATTAGATTTCAAAATTTATATGCTCGGCCTTTCTCTTGTTACCTTAACATGCCTTAACATGTGTTGTTTAGTTGTCAGTTGAATGCTTCCACTGCTGCCAGTGACAGTCACAATGAAGTCATAATAAACAGTAAACACTGACATTGGATCCTGAAACAAAATTGCGGTAAAATTTTCTGTGGTTCTAAACCTGCTCTTTTCTCCTACAATTCCTCCCACCTGATTACGCCCGTTGTATTTGTGCTTTTTTTGCGGTTCTTGTTAGTAATGTTGTGACAGACATACTAAGCAGAAAAACTGAGGGTTATTATCATTATGTGGTAGTTTTGATATGAGACCCTGCTTGATTAAAGTTACAAGAGATGGAAATCGGCCAAATGCTGCGAACTTTCTCCTGCATCAGCATATATCAGGGGTGGCCAACACGTCGATCGCGATCGACCAGTCGATCGCCGAGACTCAGTTGATCGATCACGCCTGATTTTGCGTTGAATTGACAAGATACCTAAAT
>JGI24022J15233_10002618_pt1 | contig 17056 bp, 8 predicted proteins | sample Ectturendosymbi2_FD_15233 | JGI IMG/M metagenome (IMG submission 15233)
GCCTGTACCAACTCAACAATAGTCTTACTATGCACATAGGTACATTGCGCTTAATTAATTTAGCAAAGAGCAGGTTGTGATTAGTTCTGTCAAACAGTAGGTTGAGATTAGTTTCTGTCTGTCAAAAGTCCCAACAGGTCACAGATGCTTTTTTCAATACAGTACATTTGCTTCCAAAAGACCTCAGTTTCGAACATGGGGCGCCAAACTTGTTTCTTTCCCTGGGCGACATCTAACCTCGGTACGCCCTTGAGTGCAGTGCACAAAATGTACATTCTGTTAATTGTCGACGTCATGATTGCTGTAGCTCACGCTAACATCACAGATACAGGGTTTTTAAGATGTTTTAGGGATCCGATTCGGGTGCCTAGGATTGAAAATTGGGTCCCTAGGATTGAAAACCCTACAATCAGCGAAAATTATCATCGGGTCCCAAGAATAAGAGAAAATCGGGTCCCTAAAATCCGAGAAATCGGGTCCCTACAGGCGCATACTGGGTATCTAACATTTTCCTTTAAAAAAACCTGCAGACAATGCACTAAGTTGACTAATTTGCTGTAAGCATATCTGGAACTAGAAGTTAATTTTAACTAAGAAACAACCCTATAATTCTCACATCGTCCGCAAACCCGTTCTACTCGACCCACTGTAGCTGAACATCTGCTCGTAATTGAACTGCAGTATCTAGGCCTGGGCAAGTTTAGCGACATCACTGCGCATGAATGTTTAAGTTAAGCTCCAAGCTTGCAAGTGTTCATGATTGATATTTTTCTTTGTTGTTGTTTGTTTGATATTTTTCTTTGTTGGGAGCTAACCTTCCAATTTTTCTGTTATCTGTAATGTACAACACTTAGCTAAAACTTTTGTTAAAACAGAAGTTTGATTAATGAAATAGTTTTACAACATTGAATGGACTGCTACAACGTGTTCGGTTATAAAGGAGTGGCTTTTTGGAAACATCTTGTTGAAGAAACTGATGAGAGACACAAACTTGCCAATAATGCGCATGTCTTTTCTCGGTGTAGAAATTTCTTGACAAGCCGTGCAGTTAGAAAACGTATGACTTAATTCATTTTGAAAGCATGCAACAAGCCACAAGCCTCGCCTGGCGTGCTGAACGCTCTTAATCCTGTTGTTAATGTCACGAGGCAACCACACCTTGCCATTTCGTTGTAATTGTTATGAGATTTTTCTATAGGTTTCAGAAGAGCCGTTGGCTGTTTTTGACGATGTTAGATGTTAAAAAAACTTGAAACAACTGAAAATTTCGTTAGAATTAGGGCCGGTGTTCTTGCTCTGATGCGAACACCACAACAGAACCTATAAACAGAAACGAAAATACATTCAAGATATTCAAGGTAGGCAGACTTTCGTTCTTCAGAATAGCAGTGGCAACTTTGAAACCTCTTTTCGTATCAGTCTAGGAAACAATAAGTTGAGGTTGGTAGATAGGAAACAAAACATTTGTTTTACAAAAAAGTTCTTAAACATAAGCTGTTGCCAGAGTAACGCTACAAAACACTTACTTTCCTAAATTCCGAAGTAAACTTTACAATTACGCTTTGAATATTTAGCGGTTGGAAACCTAAGTTGGGAATGGGCAGCTTCAGCTCGGCGGCACCTGTCGGTTCTCTGTCTCTTGCACAACAAGTAATTGCAGTCGCATTGTTCGCAAAATTTGGTAAACCAGCAATCATCACACTGTCTCCATTCGTAATCTGACGCTGCAGGCGAGAGATGCCAAAATGTCACCTGCTTAAGAGCGTTACATGAAACCACGTAGTGTTTCCCTGGTGCAGTAGTGATCACTGACTAACTTTCACTGAATTTACAAATATTTGAAAAACAAACTCAGGAACTTTCACTAGTAAAGGTTTGTAGAAGCACATAGAACACTTCAGAACGTCAAATTATGCAAATTTAACTGTTCTCAACGCCTTACCTTGAAATCCTTTTGAAGTTCGTGACGCCATAAACACCAAAACGACTATGGCAGTCACTTTGTCCATCTTTTTCCAAACACTAGGCCAATTAAAGCTACAACTATGTACAAAATCCTGTAATAAATTCATTTTAGTTAGAAACTTCAAAGCGATTTAAGTAACTATGGGTCAAACGTGGTAGTAAGCGCGCACATCTGAACACTTGTTGGCTGCAAAACAACCGCTGCACAAGAGCATAATATATGAAACGCTTAGTTGCCGGCAATGCCAATTACTCGAAGAGAAACTGAGCTCAGCGCAATTCGCGTAATTAACAAAATGTATCAACCCATTATCATGACATATCCTGAAATTGTGCTCGGGTCCGCTTCGTAAAAGAGCCACTTGCATTGTCGCTGGAGGCCCACGGCTTTTCGCTAGATCTTGCATCATCTAATCAGTTGACTTTTCAAATGCTGAAAATGATGCGGATGTCCGTTGTGTTGGAGACAGCGGGCGTGATGTGCGGAACTCCCTATTGTCATAACAATCGCCGGCAGACGATGACCGAGACGTTAATAGCCCTGAAACGTTTTCAGTTAAAATGCGTAGTGGACAAGCCGAACTGATAGTTAAAACCAAAATGGTGAAGTTATAAGTAACAGAAACTAAAGTCTGAACCAAAAATTCTAGCTGAACGTGCGCAAATCCGTGGATTGATCAGTCATACAGGTATTTCCACATATTTTTGCTTATTTTAACGTGAAATAAAATACCTTTTTGAATAAGATTTCAGGACTGAGGATGCGTACGTGTGGATGAAATTTATTTTCTGTTAAAAATTTGCCGCTTTATTCGACTGCGTTTTTTTGCTGAGACTAATTATCTTTTTGCATTTGACTTTTCTCTTTTGCAGTATATTACCTGCTTAGGACTAAAAAGGCTGCTGGGAAAAGCCCGTTTCCAAAAATGATTAGACCACATGGATTTCCAATAACTATACATATAATCCAGTATCGTGTTGTTTAACAATTTCGGAGTAAGTTGCTGGTCTGAATAACGAACCTATACACATCACCCAGAACACAAAAGTAATTCCGTGCCCATCATTAATTTTATGGATGTTAGGAAAACGTCTTGCTCATATACTTCAGCACCCACGGCAATACCTGAAAACGCACAGTCACCATCGAACCATAACATCTAAACACGGTGTGTCACGCTGCACTCTGCAGTAAGTCTAAGGACGTCACTGTGCTGCATGCTGCTGGACTATCTCGTAGTTATGAGAAAAACAAGAGCAATGCCAAAGCGATACCGCGACACTTCGCCTTTTTTGTTTGTTCTGATTCCAGGCAGATGTGCATAAGCACACTAGCCCGGAGTTTATCGATTTGTCTCAAATTCACGCAACCGGTAGCTTTGATATCAACTCTTTTTATGTGCGTTGTGCGAAAAATGTTAATTAAATATTAAAAAAAAAAAGTTCCTCATGAAATCTATCTCCAGGTTCCCTCTCCTTTCTGCAGCATGGGAAGCGCTGGATCAGACAATTCTGAAATGCTAACTGCACGAGAGAGCTGTTGATGTTGTACACAACTTGGTGAAGTGAAAAACCTTTTACTCTTTCATCTGGAACTGCGCAGCTAGAAAGTCAAGATAATAATTTTCGGTATTAGAAGCATTCCCAAGAGTCATTTTTTTAATTCTCTAGTCTACAATTCTTATCAGGTTCTAAGGATTAACACGACGCTTTTGTTTTCCTTTTCGCTTAATTACATTCATCAAATTGAAACTGCATTTCCTGTTTGCGGCTGATACCAGCTTTACACAAAACTATTACACCAGAATTAACCCACAACCTTGTTTCTCAAGCTGTCAAAGTTGTCACAAACCAACCTATTCTAGCATTTTCGTTGCATGCATAGTCGATACAAGCAGTAGCTTAATAAGTCTTTGCACATATAAAACAACTTCCAAAGTGGGCGATAGTAACATGAAAACCAAACCCAACCTGAGAGTTAACGTGGAAACTTGACTTTTCACTCCATTGGCAAACCAGGCTTTTATAAGCCTCTTATGCGAATATAAATTTTTGTAAATGTGTGGCGGTTCTTGGTGTTGCGGTGGTGATTTGTAGTTTGCAGGTGTAATGATTCATGTCAGTGCCCTGTGTACAGTTGCACACCATACCAGTCAGTGATTGTGAAAGTTGCAATTAATAAAGGATTAGGCGCAGCTTTTCATGGCTGGCCAAACCTTTTTGAAATGGTAGAAACATCAACATCCTATTTATCGGCAGACCAACATATATTCTTCTGTTTGACGCCATTTTACAGCCAAAATAGGACACGTTAATTTCTTTATTTAGTCACCAGAATTATTGCATTTCACCGCCGCATCGCCTTCCAGCACTCTGTAAATTAGTTAGAACACCATTGCTTGATGAAATGCTGCAGTCCGGCTTAAAACAAAGACGAAAGGTAAAGTCATGGATTTTGGAAAGATCTTTCGCCTTTTGTGTCTCCGCATGGCACCATTTCTAACAAACAAAGTGGTTAAGAAGCCTGGGCGCTTTTTTCATGGTTATGACATTGTTATGTTATAACTTGAACCTAGGCCATTGAACTGGTAAATATTGAACACAAAAACATATTCATACGTGGTGGGAATGATTGCTGCTTCTGTATGTTATGTGGAATTTTTACTTGAAAAGAATAACAGTTAAGCTGCTCCGATTTTGAAACGAGCACATTCAAAGTTGTTGGAATCTGGCATGACCTTACTAACAGCCTGCCTTTTAAAAAGGCAATTCTACACCCACTTTTCCTTCTGTAAGCAGTGGGGCAACGACCCGCCGCGACCCCGTCTCCATACGTCCCTGGTTGCAATGATATTTTTCTAAACTACGGGCAGACCGCACTTGCCTTTTGAAGTTAATTTCTGCATTGCTCTGCCTGAACAGCCGTATTCGCTTTGCTTTCTCTGAATTTTTGCGAAGGTGCTGGCAAAGCCGGGCCTTGACGTAATTCCTGTCCCAGCTGCGATCTGGACAGCATGCTGACACCTAATACAATACCGATGCAAATCTCGCCAACATTGCAGTGTGTGTCAGACACAGTGGACGTTTGACCGAAGCGTATGTGCTTCCGTCATTGCATCTTATAGGCTGGTGTCGAAGATCCATCCGCTGTCGCCGCCGTAAATTCATCGATCAGATTTTTATCAAAAGGTCATGAAAAATATATTCGATTTCTAAGTAAATCACCCGAATGGCCACTTTCACGTTCCACCATTAAAGCTAAAAACGATATTTGAAACTTTAGATATGGTGGTATTTAGGTTAAAAAGATAATTGCGTATGTTAGCAGTTGGCACATTTTCGCAGGTCACACTTGAACCCAGGTTTTCAACAGTTTGCGCTTTTGTCTCTTTTATCTACACGAAATGTGATACTGTGCCGAAACGCTAAACAAGTTTAAAGAAGGAAACTCTTTCAACAGGAAGCCAAAATTTCGGAAAAAGAATTATGTGATTCACCGAAAAATTATATTTCTGATCTATTTGAGATTTTCATTGGCCAAATAGTTGCGTTCCGAAAACCGAAAAATACAGATTTTCATGAAAGAGTACAAAAGCAGTAGCATACGGGTTTACAAATAAATACACATCAGTCTTAGATACAAAATCAATGTTTGAGGTCCACAAAAATTAAAAAGCTGCAAAGGCGGACTGTAAGCTTCATAGGGATGCATATATCTCGAAGCGCCATATAATCCAGCGCTCGTAATTCTTGAAACAAACACTCCATCAAGTTCCGAACACGCTGATTTCTGAAACTGCTGCGGAGCAAAGAAGCCGACATTTGGAGGTCAGCATCGCCCCTGCTGTGGAGTACTTCTAACGATCACATTGTATGCGCAGCGATCGTTCACCGAGAATGAATAGCGATGAGAGATGAGCATCTCGTCCAAGTGCGGGAAACTCGCGTGACCGGATGGAGCACCGACAAGTTATAAGTTCAAGTTCCGTATTTTCTATTCTCTGCTATTACGGAAATAACTTTGCATTGACAACTTACTCGAGCTTCGAAACTTCCGAGCCAGTGGTTCGTAACCTTTCAGTTTCCAATCACGTGGACCCCTATTCCTAAAGACATTGCCTTGGGGACCCCTCGTCTGCTGCGCAACCTTCAACGTAGGTGCATGATGAAAGAGCAGACACTGTTGTGATAAGACGGATACGTTGTTTACTTTGACAAGCAAAAACACTTTGGCATTCCTTCTGATGACTCCCAAATTTTCTACTGGGGAGACCCCAAAGCGATTTTCAGCGGGTCTTGATTCGGTCCGGATCAACCTGCCTAGTGTCGCCCGTTAGGTGTCTCCAGATCTCGTGCAAAAAGAGTTTTGTAAAATTCCTTTAGCTCAGTAACGAATCCTCTTTAGAGGGACTTGTATCTGAAAAGCATCAAATTGTTCGAAAAAAAGATGACAAACAACAATGTAAAGTTCATCAAAGCAAGTTGCTTTATAATGGTTTCAGTAAACGGATTGAAAGCAGTACAAAATCATGTTATATTGGTGGAACCTTTTTTTTTTATCCAGATGATATTTTGCTCAATGTGACAGCACTTTGTGCGAGTACGTTACTACCGAGGATATGATTTTCCAAAAGTAGAAGGTTTTGTCATTATTTAAGCTTCTAAAATATGGACTAGTCGATGATATAGGTTAGTTCCGTTTAAGCTATTGCAAAAATTTATGATATTTCAAAATATATCCGTTTGACTTAATAAAAAATGAAAGTTATACTTTTCTCTTGTTTATAGCAAAAAATATTTTGTCTTTTCACAGTATTTGTTGATTTGATGAAGTCCCAACTAAAATCTACAAATAAATAACAAATTAAAAATAAGCAAAATAAAATACGAAGAAGATAAACGTATATTATACAACTATATCTAAAAATTACGCGCAGGTTCAATGTAAAAAGTTTCTTCCCAAATGTGACTATGTTTGTTCGCACACACCTATTTTATGAACATCAGTGATGTAGTCGTTGAGGAAGGTAAAGGAAAATCGTACCTAAAATTTTTTGAAGGGGAAGATCTTTCCCGTGCTAGCTGGTTGCGGGACTAAAATTATGTGGCTTTAGTGGTAATAATTTTGAAAATTTTCAAGAGAAAAATTGTCAGCTATTTTCACTATCATGATATATTTTTACTCGTAGAAACTTGTCCCGCTTTTAGTTTTGGCTCTACACAACATTAATGAATATATAAATTACTTTCGGTACCCACAAATACCATTTCTTTGTATATGCTGTTGCATTTTAAGAATTTTTGTTTAGTATGTCTTCTTGTCTCAGATCTGTTACAGTTTTTATGTCAGCAATGTCCACACTTTGTTTTCTTGCCCTGAAAGTTCTATGACGTAGCCATGAAGTATAACTGCACATAATTCAATTTTGTTTGACTGAAATTCTAGCAGAAATTCCTTCACAGCTCGTATTGACGAATTTCACAGAAGTCTACAAAAATAAATTTACGTATTACGATTATGGTTTCTGACTGATGGCCTAGAGTAGGGAACATACGTTCTGAAACGCTCTTGTAGGTGGTTCTGCAGCGTGTATTCTCAACACCATACCATGTGTCTTAGCAGATGTTTTAATGAAAATCACCTTGTTCGATGTTTCACTGAGCTAGGGAAGTTTATGGTAAAAGGAAGTGATAATAAAATGCGCTCCTGCTACAACCATTTCTATCATTTTTTGACTACTGTGTTTACTCTTCTTGCATTTACCTCAAACTTTTTGTTTCTTTCTTCCCAAAACTCACGTTCAAATAAGGATCAAAAGCTGTTGTTGCAAGTGGAATTATCTTGTCTAGTGATAAAATTCATGATTTCGTGTTTTTTAGCTTAAATTGGTGATCCTTTGGTTGTTGAATGAACACAATTTTGAATATGCCATTCCGAAAAAAAATTAGATTTTCTGCCTGCTACCTTACTCCATATAGTCAAACACTCAGTAGATCACTACACATTTTTGCAATCAGGAAATTTTCCCGTTATTTCATTGCGCAGTGATTGGTTTAACTTTTCCTATTTGATCTGCAACTCCGTTCTGTTGCACTCGGAAAATCACCATTGACACAACGCCTGTCTTGGAAATGTTTTACAGTTGAAAATTTTGGATTAAAATATGAAACGTGAGTTTTGATTTAGACAAGGATTTAACTGTTTTCCTACCTTAACCAAAAGACGTGAAGAGTAATACAAAGCGAACATTTAAGTTACAATGTCATAACAACTGGCTACTGAGAAACATGCCAGTGAAACATTAACGTCTCAACATTAGCTTTAAAAGCAGTGATTTTTAAACTTTATCAAACATATGTCCCTAGGGTTTGCGCTTGTTTCTGTGGAAATATTGGCCAATCTTCTATCAGTCGTATGCTCAAAAAGACATTGGCAGACTAAAACACTTTCCACGTAAAGAGCTTGTTTAACTGTTCACCAGGTTTTTAATTGTCTACCTCCGGCATTTGTGCATCTCAGAGTCGATATTTGGTGATCGAAACAAAACTAAAAATACCCGTGGTCTAAAGAAAGGGAGGATGACCAAATAACCAACCTTGAGTCATTTTCATGAGTTGTTGCTTCAAACTTGTCCGCGATTGCGTCAATTTTGAAATTGTTAGAGAAATGTTCCAAGTTTAGAAAAGAAACGACTGGCTCTGCTCAAAATATTAACCAGCTACCCAAGGTTTAACGGAATCTTTGATTTATTTCAACAACTTTTCCCTTCCGCCAAGCGAAAACAGTACTTTGCAGCGCAAACCATATTCTTTCTTACAGCACTCTCACTCTTATCCTCAGCAAAAACTTGTACACTGTCATTTTCTTAACCATTTTGCTGGTCTCTAACATTTGACTGGCTTCTTAGCTCTGCAGTCAATTGTTCAAAATGAAAAATAATGATTCTTAGATATAAACAAAAATATCAGCAAGAGTAACATGCAAAAAAAGCTCCAGGGTCAAATATCGGGCAACGCCTACAGGTGCTGTTTTTATAAAAGAATCAAAGGAAATCTACAATCTGCAAAATAATCTCTCTTATTTTTTATATCTTGTCTGAGCGTTGTAGATTTTAGTGCGCACTTAACATTGCAAATGCTAAATAACACTCACTGAAGGCGAGTTATCCAATTCAAACATCGAAGGTCGCGTTTTATGCCCCGGAGCTATTAAAATCCATACCTCATCTGATCGCGAAACACTTGAGAAACAGATCCTAACACCGGCTGTCGAGAAAATCTATTAAGGATGACTGATAGCCGGCTTGGTTGCTAAGCGAACATATCCAAGAAAATAATTTCAGTTGCCACGTTCAGCGATGTCACCAAAATCGTACAGGTTTCGTGGAGCGAATTTCGGCCAATTTGGTGACCCCAATTTTTACAAATCGGTTGATGGCGCTGTCGCCGCTCAGACCGCAGTCGTTCAAAACTCGGGCGTGCAAGCAATATCAGCAGTTGCGGCTCACCGCCTGACGCACGTTCGTCACGTACACTGTTCAATTTTTTAACATCGCAACGATGCAGCTTTTTTTCTGCGCATGGGAACTGGTAACCGCCAGCGCTTCCAGTCGCGACTCGCCAAATTGTCCGAACGTTAAGTTCAACCCTTTTCATTGTCTTTCTAGGTTTAACAGCGAAATGTCTGATGCACACTTGCTGCTTCCTGAAATGATGGCGCGATAAATGCGACACAAAGACCAGAGCAACGAAAGGTTTAGTTGTTTGTTTTATCAGCCAGGCCGTCAATGCTGTTATTCATTGTTTCATGGTCGTTTGCATATGATGAAAAGAGTTGGAAGAGTGCACTAGAAATTTTTATTTCTACAAAACAAGAATGTGAAATTTCAAAAGCTTGAAAAGCTTGCCAACAATCTTTTATGAAAGAACGATCTTCCGTTGGTTAAGGAAAAGCATTTTTCGTCTTACTTAATTCAACTAAAGCATTTATTTCTTGGCAATGCAAAACCGTCAAAACGTCGCCTAAAAACAGCCAAATACAAATTGCGAAGCTGCATTACCAATGCTGGATAAAGTGTTACATCATCAATAAAGACCAGTGTTGCAAAGGAAAAATGTCGCTTATATTTTGCAAGGTTAGGTTCTCAATTAAGGACAAAACCTTCGTTAAGGTCGAGGCAATAAACGTGTGCTTCATGCAAGCACAACTCGCCTTTGCAGCAGTGCGTGAAGCGAAACAGCACAACGTTTATAACATTTTCCAACACACCGTTTGTACTGAAATAGAAGAGTCTCGTCTGCTATCTAGATAAACAGCAATTTATCTGAAAGCTATCCAATTTCAGTAAAACGCTTACATCGTGTAGTTCGCTCATGGAACATAAAATCTGCAAAGAAATATAAAGCTCGTCGAGCGAAGCCATATCGCTGAAGATAAGGAAAAGCTAGAACTTGATTTTGTGCGAAAGGAAAACCCCATTTTCTGACACGTTGTCATAAACGTTGTGCCTCGTCATCTTTGCTAAAGTAGAAAAATGCATTTAGATGTTTTGGCTGAAGCAACAAAAAATTGTTCTTGTTAAAGCGATTGACGGCTCTGGGTATGTTGACTTGTTTTTTCAGCTAGCGATAATCGTCGAAATGAAATACCATCAGCAGCCAAACTTCAAAATGCACATGCATTGAACTTTCACAGTACTTCGCTTGTACGCCGGCGAAACTTGTAGTACACAAAATAATACGCAAACAGTTGACCAAAACTATTTAACGTGTCGTAGTCAGAGGCCTCTGTTTGTACTTGTGGCTTGCATCGGTTTGACGGTCTAAGGTGAAAAGCTATTCTACGGAAACAGTTATATGCTCAAAACAAATTTTGACAGTTCCATCAACACTGAGGAAAATATGGAAAAGGTGGAAGTAGCAAATGAAGCCAAGCAACCATGCAAAGTACTGTGTTCTATCTATCCAATGAACGCAAACAAGAAAATAATTTATTTCGGCAATACTACGGTATATCCTTGTCACAGAGAGTATAAGCTTTTCAATTTGTTCATTAATCGTCACAAAGGTGGTTTGTTGGAAGGTGTGTGCCATGCCTTCTTTGTTTTGTCAAAAGCATTCTTCCACATTGCATCACTTTCGCACCGACCTTCATGCAGCTGTTGTTAGACTTTATGGGTATTGTTTATGCCAAACAGTGGCTTTACTGCTACGTCACCGCCTCACCTATTCTTTTCCGGAAAATGTTTCCAAATTTCAAAACGCGAAATCTAAGTATTTGGCACAGATGTCAATTCGTCGACCACAGATTGGTTGCTGATGTCAGTCGAGGCATACAGTGTCATTTGTTGAAGTGGTAATTTTCTATCCAGCACTTATGAAAAATTGTCTTCGAGCGAGAAAAAGGTCACTTCTCAACAGCAATCATCTCAGCGCAAATGCCGTATTTAGACAACGCCTGCGAACTGCGCTTGCTGTTCAAGTAAGTATCAATGTCAGTCTGCACAAGTGATCAAACGATTTTAGAGCTGATGTGATGTTGCAGAACTTACAAAGCAGTGTACAGTCATTTTTTCAAATTGCGGAATAATTTATTGAAACATATGTTGCAGATGGAAGTCCTCTTTACAAGATTTAAGATTTATGTTTCAAGGATGACTTCTCCACAATTCAGTCCTTTCATCATCTTGTACAATTCAAATTCAACTACTCAGTTTTCGGCATGATTAATATTTATTTAAAACAAATAGGATATGTATTAGCATCAAAATTCTGAAAAGTGGGTTTTCCTCCTAAGCCAGTGGCAAACAAGCTCAGATTTCTTTTAAAAATGCAAAAAAACTCAAAATATAGTTTTGTTGGTAGTTTCGAATCTAACAATTGCTTACGCCTGATTTTTTCCACTTTTCATTTAACAACTTTTAAAAGTTTTTGTCACACAAATATTTGCTTCAATCCATCAATAAAATATACTTGCAATTTGGGGGAAAATACATTACGTAAGTTGTTATCATCATGACGAAGCATTTTCGCTGACATTGCTAACAACTGTTGCTGATGAAACTATACCCTAATAATTTGGCGAGCTTAATTCCATGTAACTCGATACAATCATGATAAGATGCGGTAAAGAATTAAAAGAATAAGCTATGCCTGAATGACAAAACGTCAAACTTTAAGTAAATAATGCTGTATAAACAAATCTTTAAAGATCTGAAAATAATGAGACTAAAAGCAAAATCCAAGTACTCTAATCCAGTGTGGTCCAACTACAGGCCACGGGCCGCATGTGGCCCGCCACAGCGTTTTACGTGGCCCGCGGAAACATTCAGGAAAAGTCTTCAAATCTGAAATTTGATGAAAAACGTGTGAGGTTACATTTGTCTCACTGTATTGCTTGCGCTGGATAAAGTGCATTTGCACAAGAACAAAGAATGTTACCTTTTCTGTGTACCATTTTGTTTTATATATTTTTTTTTGCGATCAAATTAGAAGGTGCGCCCTGCCGCTAACCCCCGCTGGGGGACCTGTCTGGATAGCCTCTGTGTATTTTCGGTGCCCTGACGTTCGTTATCCTGAAGTTGAAGAGAACATCTGGCGCAATGAACTCAGCACTGCCAAATAATTCTGTTTATCTATCCACCAAAGGCAACCTTCTCAAAGTGGTCCCCGAGCCAAATTAGTTGCCCATCCCCACAATAGGTAATTTTAATTAGAACAAGCATAACATCTTTAATAAAAATTTACAATATTAACGGTGCTGGAGACTGCAGAGCTTCTGGAAATTAGTCAACACACATAGATTTCCCAAACTGAAAGATTTCGCACTAAAAATGCACTCGATGTTTGGAAGCACATACGTGTGTGAAATAACTTTTTCTACGAAGAAACAAGTCAAATCTAAAAACAAAAATCGAATGGCAGGCGAAACACCGGACGACAGTTTCAATTGATAAAGGAACGATAGTATCAGAGAAGGCCTCGACAACAGGCATCCCAATGATAGAGATATGCAATAAATTGCTATTTGCTGTAATAATTTCAATGACGCTCTTACTTATCTTCCCTTTTTTAGTTTTAAATTTTGTGAGTCTATTGTTTTATACGACATTTTATTGGAAGTGGCCCGCGAGTTGTCACGTTGTTGTAAAATGGCCCGTAGGTCAAAAGTAGTTGGACCACGCTGATCTAATCTATGGCACTCATTAAACGTCGGGAAATGATGTCATGATTTTTCGAAAAATCATGGCTTCTTGTCGCTCATATACATTTCACTATATGTCCAGATGCAGTAACATTATGCACAAGCACTTTTACACAAGGTAAATATTTCGATATAGACTTTTTTTCACGAAATCTGACAACAGTTTGAAATGAGCGACAACATTATTCCGTTTTATTTAAATCCACCGCTTCTCAAATCGGTTGGCCGCGAAGCAGTGCAAAAGGTACAAAAACCACGACTTTTATCAACACATGATGAGTACAGTCAGTGACATTGTAAGCTTGAACAGCATCCTATTACTTTCTGTGTGCGAACCGGAAACAAGCTGTTTTTATAGTTTGAACGTAACAATAATTTATTGTTTACTAGATTAGGCAACCATGTCTTATAGAGGGCCTACAAAAAGGCAGGTCACGAGTTGGAAAAAGCAGAAAAGGGCTCATTTAACTGATACATTTAATCGCAAGTGTTGGGTTATCATTTGTATGGGCGGTATAGAAAGGGACTGTGGACTTCCACTGTTTTCAAAGGGTTACATGATACAAGAAGCCACCACTCTTTTACTGCATTTATTTTATTCGTTGTAAAAGTTTATCACCTTAGAAAATTTTTCTCAGTGCCTGGTGTTGTTGATGAAGCATTAAGCTTATTTTCATCTCTACCTTTTTGTGTCGTTGTACCGAACACGTCTCTGTTTTTCATTGATGGTTTGATCCTGGATACAAAACATCTCTATGACAAATTAATCAACGTATTAATGACTCGTCTCTCTGCAGTAAGGAAGCTCAAATATATAGATGGTAGTGTGCGCACTAAAATTTAAAATGCTGCCCGGTTCAAAATACAGATTACTCGCACAAGAGGTCGGGTCCAGAGTCTAAGGATACAAAGTATTACGAATGGGTATGACGACAACATGCTTGGAATATTTTTGTTTATACTGTAAATTACCGGCATTTCTTGAAAAATGGAAACCAATATTGTTTATGCAAATTGAGATATTTACCGCACGTTTGCTTCGTACATAGCCATTTATCTTTTGGAATTGGTCGTATGATAAAAGTGAAAATAAAAAATCCAAAAATATCTGCGATAAAATCACAGGGAGTGGGTGCGGTTTCGTATTTCTATTTTCACAGAAACTGGGAAGAAAGGACATTCCAAAGTTGGGTGATCACTGCTGAAGTCACATAATCAGTCAACGATGATGAAGGTAATACTCTTAGAGCGGACCGCCGCCCCCCACTACAAAATCCGTTCTACCGCCCTTACATTTTTTTATCTACAGTACACGTCGATTATTCCGGATTCGATTTGACCGAAGATTTTATGCAGGTTATCCGAAGACACCGGTTCCGCAGCCCTGAATAGTACACATCAACTGTTGATAAAAGTAGTGGTTTTTGTACTGAAACATTTTGCACTGCTTCGCCGCCGACCAGTTTGAGAAGCGGTGGATTTAAATGAAACGGAATAATGTTGTCGCTAATTTCAAACTGTTGTTAGACTTCATGAAAAGAAGTCTATGTCAAAATATTGCCCAACTGCAAATTTTCTGTGCATGTTGTCACTGGTCCCAGAGATGTAGTGAAAGGTATATGTGCGATTAGAAGCCATGACCCTTTCAAAAACCTTCAGGAAAAACTGATGACTTATTTCGATTCTTACCCAGTAAAAAGTTGTGAACGCCGAACACACTCTGTTTTTCTGCAATTGCGTTATAAGGCTTCCGATTCTTAGAAAGTAGAAAACATGGAGCAAAGCCCCAATGTGTAGTGTTGTTGATTTTGATTCTAATTTGGGAACAAAGATCCTGTTTAAATAATTCTAGAAATCGACCCAGTTTTTATATCATGCTATGACTTCGAATGAGTACCATAGATTAGATCAATTTGATATTGCTCTGGGATTTATTGCAATGTTTTGATAGAGCAAGTTGGTCTTCGCTGACACTACCATTGTTTTTCTCAATCGTATCTTTCAAACGGGACACAGTCAGCTGCAATTGCAAGTGAAACGGCACAGCATCAATGTGTAACTAATATTCAACGCAGAAACGCATACGTATTGGAAATGACTATTGCTCTTTTGTGTTATGAGAAATTTTGAGTTCAGTAAAATAACAGTTATGTTGTTCCTGATTCTGGTACGACCCGGAATTTGATTTTTAGGCCGCGCAACCATCCAACAATAAAGTCAAACAACACGCCACTATACCGACACGTCACTATTCACAAACGCATTCCATGGCTGGTACGTCAGCACAAACCGACAGTGAAATGCCGGATATTGCAAGTAGTGAATTGTTGTTTGACTTTATTGTTGGATAGCTGCGCGGTGCAGGGCACTAGTTACTCATTGATGCATTGCCGTTTCATTCGCGGAAGCAGCTCTCCGCGTCCCATTGCAAAACAATTTAATAACATGTTCATGCCTGCGATGCACCTGTAAACGATGTGTGGAGTTTGTTGCTGATTAATGCAGAAGCAAGGTTATGCTGCAAAATGCTTCGTATTTCTTTTTCTGCACCTAGTAGACAAGTAAAGGGTAGTTTTGACCAGTTATATGCAGACTGCAGAAAACATTTTTTAAGTTGCATTGGGTCATTTTAAAGCATTTTCTCCTACATGTAAAAACGGCCAAGCTAAAAGTTGTTTTAGTCAGTTCAGAAACGGAGTAAATGGCGGAACGTCGAGCTCAGATCCCAACGCGATGAGCAAAAATTGAAACCAGCCAGATTATTTGGTTCTCACTTCTGATGAACACTGGTAACTTCGTCGAACTTCCCTTCGTTCATTTTCGCAGAAATCATGCTTGCAAACAAACTTTAGCAAACTGTTTAAGACTTTCATTAAAATACGAAAATTTGTGTTCTAGAGTAGAAGCTGTAGATCGAGAACAATAACTATTTTCATCGCAAAACGCGGTTCTGACTTAATGGTATCACTGATGTTGATTTTCACCGGCAAAGAAAAACTTCTTTTTCTCTAAACTCGTTTCGAGCTTCGAGTATTTCCAAATGATGTCTTCTACTATTAGGGACGTCAGAGAGCAGGAAAATGACGGGGACATTGCCCCACGCGCTCTCAAAAGGGGGCAACGGGGGCGGAAGTGCCTTTTCCATAAAAGTGTCATGGGTAATTTTATGGTTTATCAAGATCGATTCGAAACAAATTTATTGCAGATATTCGCGCAACAAGAAAATTCGCAGTGGTTTTCTATAATTTCTGCAAGCATTTTTGAGGTCAATGTTGTTGCTGAACAGAAATAAACACATTAGTAACGATTTGTTTGTTTTTTTATAAGTTTCCAGTGCCCTCAAAATTTTTACTGCCTCTTGCCCTACCGTTGTTCCGATGTACCTGGCTGCTAATGACGCTAGGTGATTGCTATGATTTGAATGCGAAGCATGCCTGCAGATCGGGCATGTCGACAGGTTATTAGTCCTTGAGGGGCCAATAAAAACAAGGAGTGACATTCACTACGGACAGACTAAAAATGTCATGATCAACTTGCCATTAAGGTAATCAACTGCAAGTGAGAGGACTGGCGTCCACCACCGCAACTGGCAAACGACCTGCTGTAAATGAGAATCAGCATTCACCTGCTACAGAACGTTGTCGAGGCATCATGAGAATACTGGCGCACACAGTCAGTGGCCGAAAACAGATTTGTTTTGTTTGTTTGGTATGGTGGTTTTGTTGTTGGCGCTATGTTACTACAATGGTCTTGTAGCGCCAGGACTGAGTTTTGTACAACTTCTTGGTTCATTTTCGCTCGCTTTGCTTTTGTGTTCTGGTTGTGTTCCCTGCAGCTAATCCGTACACCGTGCGCCTGGTAAGAAGGCTGCAGTACCAATTTACAAGG
>JGI24022J15233_10002620_pt1 | contig 17055 bp, 16 predicted proteins | sample Ectturendosymbi2_FD_15233 | JGI IMG/M metagenome (IMG submission 15233)
TGAGAATGATATTCAGCATTCTTTAAAAAATGCGATGTTGCTTTGCTTCATAAGGTAGTTTTACACCACGTCTCACTGAGTCAACTAGGACGACCACCACTNAGTCAACTAACCTTTCGGTGCACTAAATCAAAAAAATCTCAACCAACAATTTTCTGCTGAGAAAAATAAGCNANNAAAATTGTATGAAATGTGNAGTGATGCTTAAGCGANAACCTGCCCGAAATATTATTTCATACATGCACCTATGAGAAGGGATACAACCTTTAAAACTAACTCCAATAAAATTTACTTTGTTGGGTCAAAAACATACTCCCTGGCATAATTTTTCAGCCCTTCCNCAACGACACGTCAACTTTACGTGGCTGTTGTTNTGGAATGAAAACAATGAAAAATGGAATATCTTTTGCGCCTTCACGCATGGCTGGTTAGATACTAGCGGCGAGTCAACTAACCCGACCTTCCCCAAGCAGCTATACATCGGCTGTGAAGTGCTTTTTCTGTGAATTTGTCCGAAACACACAAAGCTTAGATTTTCGGCGAGAACATGTTTTGTCGACAAACCTTGCTGGACAAAGACATTACTGTAATCAGATCAAGGTTTGGTCGATCTTCTGCTTTTTACAAATCAACTCACTATCTTGTGCTGAACATGTTGGAGGCCTCGGCTTATCCCACCGTCCTGTGCTTTGGCAGTTGAGGTTTGGGAAACCAGAAAGTCTGTAACCGCGGGAACATGAGAAGGAGCATTTCGATCCAACGAACCAGCTGCGAGTACACTTCACGTTCAGACCTCGACCTAAGGTTCGCACAGGGCGGGATGGACAGGTGGTGCCTGTGGGAAAGAACAGTGGGAATGACGCTTGACAATTCATCGCTTCGAAGAAGGAAAACTTGGAGGTTTATCAAAATGGGAGAAGAGTATGTTTGTTAGTCAATGGAGATATGTTCCCATGGCAACGCTCATGAATATTTATATCGTCAGAATTAAAATGCTCGCATTGCGATTGATGACGCATCGGTATAAAATCAACAGGTATCGAAATAATCGCACGAGGTTTCTATGGCGCTTGCATAACGCGTTCACACGCACACGGAACGCAGTAGACATTTTAGAGTACATGGCAGCAACAAGGAACACACAGATGCATGCAAGAGCACGAAGGTAGATATGTAACACACAGATGCATGCAAGAGCACGAATGTAGATATGTGGCGGTAGTAGATAAACATGCACAAAATGGTGCTACCACACTGCTTTGAAGAAACACAAGTATAGATATGTGGGACTAGTGAAGAGCAAACGCATGGGTGGCGCCAATGAGGTTGCTATAACGGAGGGGTGGCCAACTAGTCAGAGACCAAGAGCCACATTGCATGGAACGGAAAATATAATCATGTTGAGAACAAGGCTTCCAAACATGTGTTTGTGAAATGCATTTTCGGTCGATACATGCAGGGAAGGGAAATTCGTTTATTGCTCGTTAGACACATGATTCACAATGCGATTGAAGACTGAAGGCGTTCCACTACTTTGTACATGAGTTTAATGCGACTAGTTTTAGTGAACGCAGCAAAAAGCGAACTGAGTAAGAGATGACAGCGATACCTCATGAAGCTATTTTCATAGTAACAGCTTTAAAAAATCATTGCACTTGGTTAATGCACACCAACAAAAACAGAAGAAAGCCAATAATGTTTCTCGTGCGCGAGTAGCATATTTTTATAGTCGGCTATGGAAATTTCAAACATGGTTTGTTTTTTATTTTTAAAGGAATCTCTGACCAGATTTTTATTGCACCGTAAGTCAACATTTTCGCACGTGAGTTTGAACGTGCTTGTGGTCATGCAAATTGCCGAGTTTTAGCTTTTCTCGTACTCGTATTACATGGATCGACATCTGTGATGAGTTTAAAATAATTGTTAAATGTAGCCGTTTCATCTCCCCCCCCACTAGAAATTCGTAGCAAACCTTCTCACCTGGGGGTGAACACGTCTTCCCACAAGGACCATCACACTGGCACTTCCTTCCACCACTGCACTGGGCATTGCTCGAACAAGGTGATGGACACACACGCCCTCTCCTGCGTGCTACCGCCAAGTTGCGTCGAGGGCAACCTAACAAACAGCAATTGTTTAATAATAATAGTATCAATAATAACGCCTCAACGTCAAAAACGAAATACAGGCCATCAACACATACGCAATGTCAGTAATCACCTACACAGCAGGAATCATAGACTGGAACAAGAAAGAAACACAGAATCAAGACAGAATGACAAGGAAGACAATGAACATGCACGGAGGACTTCACCAAAGAGCAGACATTCACAGGTTGTACATTCCAAAAAAGAAGGCGGCAGAGAATTGAGAGAAGTTGCAGCAACAGTCAGATTCCAATGTGCAGGATTACAGGTGTACATCAGCAAAACAAAGGAAAAAGATTATCTGGTAGAAGCAGTCTGGAAACATCAAGCAATCAAAGAATACAAAAGTGGAAAGGATATTATGGAATAATGGGAAATAGAAAACACAACAAAATGGACGAGCTAGCAGCTACATGGAAAGTACAAACGGCAAGTACCTGAGATCACATCAATGGAGAACGCCTACAGATGATGCGAGAAAGCACAGGACTCACGATAGAAACAGAAGCACTCATAACACCAGCACAAGATCAATCACTGGACACCAAGTGCCACACAAAAAATGATCCAAAATGCAGGATGTGCAAAGAGAAGGATGAGACAACAGTAGCAGCCCACATAGTGAGTGCGTGCTCCAAGATAGCAGGAAGCTTGTACAAGACAAGACATAACAACGTAGCAGCAGCAATCCACCGCAGCATATGCCAACGCTACGAGATCAGAACGACAGATAACATATGGCTCCACAAGCCCAACCTAGTAGTAGGGAACAGCAAGGTCAAGGTACTGTGGGACTTCGAGATCAGGACGGACAGACAGATATAAGCTCGCAGACCAGACTTATTAGTAATAGACAAGCAGACGAAAGAAGGGCTCATAATAGATGTAGCAATACCGAACAACACACACATAGTAGAGAAGGAAAGGGAGAAGATAGAAAAGTACCAGGACCTGAGGTTAGAAATACAGAGAATGCGGAACATCAAAGCTAGGGTAGTACCAATAGCAATAGGATCTCTCGGAGCAACCAGTAACAATCTGGAGAAACACATTGAGGAGATCCCTGGCAATAAGATCCCCAGGTGGCAAAGACAGCAATACTTGGCAGTGCACATATCCTACCAAAGGTGCTCGATCTCCAAGAGGCTGGGTAAGACTCCGAGGTCAGAGAAAACACCAACCTCAACACAAGAGTTGAATGAAGAACAAGAGACAAACAGCACTTGTTTGATGATAATAATAACATAAATAATAACATACAATTTTGATAATATTAATAACACCAGTAATAATCAACAGCAGTTGATGAAAAAGCAAACATGGGAGCATGGAACACCTCACAGTTAACGTATTTGCTCTGAAAGAAACAGACTTCTGTAAACTTCTTTGGAAATAAAGATATCGACAAGCTGCTGGTGTCAGGTACTTTATCGGAGCAAAAGAAGATCGACGCGATCACAAACTTGATACGAAAATATTGTATTTAAAAAAAGTATTTGCTTGCGTTTTTTCATTAAAAAAATTGAACATATTTCATGGACATTTTTCAAAAACTTGCAGTTTTAAATACTTGATATGCAAAAAAGCATTTCTGCAACCTGCATTCAGCTAAACTTGTCACCACCTGATGATTTAGTTACAAAGAATAATGTACAAATGCCTGTCAATTCAAGCAAACTATCGTCTATATCAGGACCTGTGGCGTATGCGCCAAATTTGGCGCATTGGATGGTTTGAAGTGGCGCATTGCATGCCTGTAATCGTAATAAAGTGAGATAGTAAGCCTTTCCAATGTTTTCATCAATTTTTTTCCTTAAAAATCCCCCATGTTATGTCGGTAATCACCTTGAAACAAACTTTCAAGATGAGATTAAAACTCTTCATTTCGCAGTTAAAAAATGATGATATCAGCTCGTCTCCGTATTTAAAGGAGCATGCAGACTGAATGATAATGGCAATATGAGAAAATGCACTATAAAGATCAAGTTATTGCGAGACTCATTAGAAAATCGATTTTGTGATTTAGCTAAAGAAGGTTGCATTTTGGTATTTATGAACCCATTTTCACTTAGTAAAACAAAGATAATGAAAATGTCAAGTAACGTATAAATGGAACTTCTTGACTTCATACCAAATTTAATATTGAAAAAGAAATTTGATGCGCTTTCGTCAGTCCCTGTTACTTGCGACGTGATTAATTTCTGGCGATCCTTACCATGTAAAAAGTTCCCAGAATAAGAAAATTCGCTCGAAGTTGTATGTATGTTGTTTTGAAACGACGTAAAAATTCAAGTAAGCCTTTTCGTCCATGAAATTGATTAAAAGAAAAACGAAGTCCCTCCTGCCTGACTGATTCAAAATTGAAGATTTTCTGCTGCTCTCAGTAACAAATTTAACTTCCAACATTGAAAAACTGGTGAAATGTTTGAAACCTCACTAAAAAGTAAGTAAATTTGAAGTTTATTTGCTGCTTTACCAGATATTCCATTTGTGTTTTACTATATAACCTAGTAAATCACTAATGGTGTGAAGTAAAATTGTTACAAGAAATATCCGACGGTATGGCGCATCTCTACTCGCGTTGGAAAAATTGGCGCATGACGTGCAAAAGGTTGACCACCCCTGGTCAATAACATGGTTGACCACACCTGGTCTATAACATGGTCTCTACAACAGAATTCAAGCATTACGCTGTCTTTTCAAAAAATACTTTTTCATGGCCATTCGTTTCAGCTTGAAAAATATGGATCATGTGCGAAGTAAAGGTAACATCCATGACCACGATTAGCCTCAGACTTCTGCTTTATCTTTTACACATAGGTGCCTGGTGAGTGTCCCTGAAATAAATCCTGAATCTTTTAAAGTTTTGAAATAACTACATTGTCATGGTAACAAGGTCTCAAATGCGTTTGTTTGAAATGTGGAAAAAATTCTGAGACGTTTTTCTACAAGTTGCATATATACGCACTGCGTGTGTACACGGTTCAATACATAATGTTTATTCTGCATTTACGAGGAAGATAAGTAACTACCAGACTAATCAGAAGTCGTCAGCAACGAAACATGCGACAACCAGTTTATTGTCGGCCGCGCCTGATGTTGCCACTGCACCTTCCACCACATGTTTTTTAACTTCATTTGACCAACACTTAAAACCATTCCGCCACTTTGCTGCAGTAAATTTGTCGAACAATGTCAAACACAATGTATCAATGTCGATTGCAGTCTTTTAATTTGCCAGCTTCAATCTGAACACAATTGTTCAGAAAAAAAACCCAGACAAATTCACGTTTTATGGATGATGCTTTAAAAACAAGGGGCATTAAGTATTTGTATGTTGAGACGCGGTTGTAGTTTGCCCCCCCCTATTAACATTTCGGACTACGAGCCCCCCATGATGCCCCCCTATTGTGGCAGATGGTCCACGCTGAAGAACCCTGAAAGCAACGAAATCTTCTTGTAGTTCTACGCATGCTTACAAACCAAAACAGTAAAATCAATTTTGCTAATGTCCAGCGACGTGTAACTATTGCATCCGAGCAAACCAAGCAGCAAGGCACTTACCTCTAACGGCGACAGGAGGTAGGGTTGTGGGGGCCACTGTGGAGCGCGTAGTAGATTTACTCTGGCAAAACAATAAGTAGTACTGGTGGTAAACAACTGTGTTTTTGTGCACTTAACAGTTGAGGACGAAAGGCAACTGAATACTAAACGCTGCGCAATGGTGGGTGACAGCGTAAACTACAACAGTAAAAACAATTTTATATTGCACATCGACGAGTGAAAAACGTTTTTGCCAATTACAGTCTCTGTAGTGAAAAGTACGACGTTATGCACAAACTTACTATTAAACGTTTGGAATCTAAACCTATTGATTCTTAAATTGAATGAACATGAAAACCTTGCCAGGTATCTACAATCACCCCCGTACCTCATTTTTAACACTGTTGCAATAATCAGTAGAACAGCACGTCACTCGACAAGATTTGATGTCATTGGACTGTTGTGTTCTTCTTATAGTTTCACAAGCAAGGTCATTACAAACGCTGCTCGATGAGCATTGAGCAATATTCATGTACACTGAAAAATAAGCCATTAAAAAATTATGCGATGACTATACAACTTCCAACACTACTGTAACGTCTTCATTACCTACTTAAAATATTTACTTTGCGAACTGCAAAAAAACGCGAATAAATTCAAAAGCATGCTTCTGCATAACACTCGTTACAAGATGGAAGCACAGCTTGCATCATCAATTTTGGCAAACTGTAGGTGTGCTGAAACACCAGTCAGCCAAGCAAATGGTTTTATTAAGCTGTCGTCCAACTGCAATGTTACCTTCCTGGCCAGTTAATTGTGCAGTGACGGTGGTGAGTTGGCAAACATCCTGTTCTGAGGAACACGATGATGGTAAGAAAGAAGCATCGAGTGTGACTGATGCAAGATGAGTTGACATCCCAGAAAAACAAGTCAAACCCGCTTCTGCGAATAGAAATAAAAGCATTGTCGTTTATCACAGGTCGGGGGCAGCAGGAAACTAATGTTTCTATCCCATTCAACGATAGTAAATTTTGGTTATATTCAAAGCTAAAGCAATATGTGTACAACAACAGAGAATATTATAGCTTAAACCACTAAAGTTATGAAATTATGCGGTTTAGGTAACAACACACCGGAACAACACAGCATGCGGCTTAGATAACAACACACCGGAACAATACATTATGCGGTTTCGGTAACACATCGGAACAACACACTACGCGGGGGGGGGTTGTGGTCGGCGCAATCGAAATAAAAATTATCAAAAATTTACGAAAGGGTTCCTCCGTAGCAGATGTGACTTTTGTGTCCGAACGTAAGGATGCTGAACGTCTAAACTATTTTGTCAAACCTACTGCAAAGTCCGGCTCGAACGCAAGAATGAGCTCAAACGACAACAACTGATCGACGCACTATCATACTTGATTTAAAACAGCCCAGTGTGAGTAGTCTGCTAAAGGCTGACAATGAAATCCTGAGCTAGTTGAAGCAGAATGATTTTGTCTGCTGTTCTCCTTGAATCTTGCAGCTGTGTGATGGGACAATGAACAACATAAAGCGAGGTCGTAGTTGCACTTACAGTGATTTTAAAATAATATCCGATATCCATGGCAACCAGCATCTTGGCAAACAGTGGTGGAAAGTTTTCGTATTTCAAGCTTTGTCAGTCACGCAATAAATTCAGCAAATTGTAACTTCTATGGGAGAAATGTTTTTCCCGGACTAAAGTTCTTTATTAGAAGTATATGCTTCGTCTCTTCCTATGAAATGATTTTAGAAACATTATGGGATTGTTTTCAAAACTCTTTTGCAACAGATCACGTATACTTTTCCCTTGTATTGAAAATAATATATTTGTGTTGGATTGACTCTAATGTTGTAAGAAGAGTTATCAACATTTTCTGACACATTCCCAAGTGCGAGGTTACTTCTCTAAACTATCAATGTTTGTTGTCTGTTCTTTTATTTCTTGGTTTAATGCGAAGACATTTGGAGTCAAAAGCATTAATAACATTAAGCGGTTGTTTTATGGTGTCATAGAAAAATATGATGCTAGCATTTCTAATATTTTTTGTTAATTCTGCTGCAGTTGTCTGAGTTAAAGTAAGGTCAATGCCTAATCTTAGTTGACGCAGTTACTTTAGAGCAGTGGTTCTCACCCGGGGGTGACCCCAGGGGTCCCAAAGCATGGGTCCTACGGAAACCTTGCAATATGAAGCTTAGCGTATGTTTTATATGTGTTTTGTTTGGTTGGGTGTGTGTTCCGTGGCGAATCGATGCACTTCAAACAGCACTGTAAACATTGTTCACGATACGAGAACAAATATAAATTTCTCAATCGAAAAAAAACAATGACAAACGAGGGGCCCCTCAGCGTCCTGCGTGCAGTGAAAGTGGTCCGCGACGACAAAAAGGTTGAGAACCACTGCTTTAGAGCACCACTGTATCTTCTATTACGACCTTTGTACAGGTCGGTGCGTTTTAACTGAGCAACCTCCAGTTTACTTTAGCAGCGAGATGTTCTTATCAGGGCTTCATAGGAGTTAAGACAGGAGTGCGCCTGATGGACACACCCACGTCACCAAGTATGTTTGCCCCTCCTCACACGTGTCCATCAAAATGTTTCTTATGCGTCTGGCCGTGCTTCAAGTTTCAGTGCTGATTCATTGTTGGATACTGGGGCGAAATCGTTTTGAATTGAACCAAATGTTTATAGAACATTTCTTGCTTATAAGCATCAAGGAATTGCTTTTTTTAGTTCAGCAGATCTTGGTGTCACATCAAACTTGCAGATTGCTTCCCAGTAGCAAAACAGGTGTTGCAAATATATCTAACAAAGCCTTCTTCACAAATCCTTACCTGACTCACAGTTTTTTCCAGCAAACCCAAAGCGGCATGCACATACGTATTCAGTGCTCGACGAACTTGTGCATGAACCTCCATTCAGACAAGGGTTAAGAGTGCAAGCATCTATGACATAACAGTATGTTCCTGATTCTCAAATGATGCACTTCAATATTTCAGAAATATGCAGGTTTTTATCGAACTTCTATTACGGTTACTGATGTCAGCAAATAAAACACCATCGCAGTTTGAAAACATTAAAAAAACACATGTACGTCTCTAGCCACCAACTTAGAGTATTGTTGGACGGAGATGCTTTGCTGTCCGCGGCGTTACACAAGTCGTCCTGGCAGCAGGTCGCTTTACACGACGATATATCAGTGAAAGTGAGTATCTCCTGCATCGCAGTACAATTAAAACTACTACACTGGGAACTTGGCAGACATGTTGCTTGTATCACTTTCACTGCAATAACAGAAAGCTGTGTTACTGGGTGGCAGGCAGCTTTCGCGCTACATGTATCTGAAACTCACTCTTAATGCCCATGTATATCGCTTGATACCTTATAACAGCACAACTGACAGAGAAGTTGGTGACCGGGAGACCAACAGATGTGGAGTGGATTTTAGAACATGAGTTTGCTTGAGATGTATTGACAACCACGGTCTGACCCGAATACACTATCGTTCCATCACGGCAAAGCAACCCTGGAAAGTTCCAAGAATTTTTACAAATTGCTAGAACGTGGAAATCATTCACGAAAACAACATTTAAGGACAGCATTTGTTGAAAAAGACTGAAAACGAAGTTGAAGTAAGAACCAACAGCAGATCAGGGTAGACTCTTAGCACAAAAGTTAATGATATTTCCTTTACATATCTGCATTAATTCTGAAAAGCATTTAATGAAGGATACAACACATACCTGAAGTGTTATGACAAAAAAATCCAACAAGCCAAACGAACAACCAAAACATCAGACTTAGAAACCTCATCCTCAATGATTTTTACAGACCAGCTGTTTTCTGACCTGTGTTCTCGATAATACCGTCAAGATGCTACGCTACCAACAGACATACGCAATGTAACGAGACTTTCGTGCCTAAGGCGATCCAACACATCGACTCAATCAGCTTAAGTCGTTGAAAAGTGGAAATTATGCTGTGACTAAGCCGTCCATGCGCTGCTTCAGCTAAAATGTCATTCACAGAGTAACTGAGAAATAATCACCGAATCCCGGGAGACAAGATTTAAAGAAACTGTAAGCAAGGAGCAGTGAAAGAGGACGTCACAATCTTTCTCCGCTGCCAAGTATTGTTACATCACAAACGACAAGACAGAAAATTAACAACTGTGCAAAATACAAGTAACTGTTGTACATCATGAACATCATCGACAGAAGTTTGCAGAGTGAACTGGAGAAAATACTCGAAACTCTATGTTCCCTGAATGTGTGTTTTACAAGTGCAAATAGTATGTACGACCATTAATGCAAAGCATCAAAGGTGAGGATTTTCGCTCAAGTTCCATGGCATCGCTGATAAGTGGTCTGCAACATAAACATTAAAATCGGCCCAACTGGCAAACGTTCACAGCCAAAACAAGACGTACACTTCGGTCAGTCATCGACCGCCCTTCATCAGGGCTCAGAACAAGTACTCAGCAGTATCGAAGGAAAACGCAGTAGAACAATCTCAGCAATTTAATCAAGACAGATTTCCCGAAGCACGTCCGGGCCTAAGAAACAAAACCAACCAGAAGACGCAAATGGTTTGTGGAAAAACCGGTCTGGCAGGAAGCCCGAAGTCGTAACCGCGTTGAGTCACAGGTCACTAGGAATAACTACACTTTACAGCAGTGGTTCCCAACCGGGGAGGAATTCCTCCCTAAGTTCAGGGAAGGAATTTCCACTTCATAGTGAAGTTACTAATTCATTGTAAGTGTTGTACTTTTTAAAAGTTGACATTAGCTCTTTCAATGACTTACAATTTACATCACTTTATATTTGTAAGTTATTTAGTGGAATAGCACACGTATATGTTGACAAACGTCAGTGCCATTATTTGACAACAAATAGTTTTCGTCCCACTTTTATTAATCAGGTTGTTGTCATCAATAAAGACCATTGTTCCACTTGCAGTTATTACTAGCCTACAAACCCGAACATAAGCTACACCGTGACAGGTAAGAGGTAGGTGAGAAAGAATATATTGGTAGATAAAATATTCTTGAAGACTCTTTCCTGCTTTCAGCAGTTAGGCTACCGGTGATAGCTGATAATCAAAAAAAAGAAACAGACTTTGTCCAGGGCTACGGAGCCGGAGCGCCGGAGTTGGGCATATTGCCTGGAGCTGGAGCTCAAATTAAAAATCAGGAGCCGGAGCTCAGTTTAAAATTTGGGACTGGAGCCGGAACTATGGCCATTTCAGAGGTAGCTATGGCTCTGGGTCCCTTCCTAGTACTAACGATTTTCCCAAATTGACTTACTTCATCTGAAACAGTGCTCTTAATAGCATACTAAACGCAACTGTTACGAGTTACGACACCAGACTACATCAGTGGATCTGGAACCTATGATGGTTCCTTGGTTCAATCACCTCTAAGGTTGTGACATCGTAGCTAGCAGCCGTGGTGTTACTTGTTGAACAATGGTTCTCAAACACTGTTCTAAGAGCTGCATGCATCTCCCAAACATCCTTTGTGCGGCTTTTAGCAGTCCTTCAGTAAAACTTCTAATATTTTGCGTAAAAGACTTCGTTGGTGCAATAAAAAAACGTGTCAGTTGACTTGTGTTAAAATTGTTTAGTGTGGCTCTCTAGTAAAATCATAGGTCTAGATTTGGCTTCCTTCAGCGAAATGGTTGAAAACTACTGTTGCAGAAGTACAAAAATACGTCAACTGCCACAACATCTTACTTTCGATAGTCAGTATGTTCAAGATAGGATTCCATGGCAGATTTAAGGGTGAAATGCACGGCACGCCATTGTAAAGCAGGAATTTTTATTAGAAACCATTAGGCTTGCCAGCAAGTCTTACTAGACTACTGGCAAAATTCACGAGGAAACATTACGTTTACAAGCAGTAGCGTAAAATGAAAGTTATAAATAATTGGTAGCGAACTAGCATTGTTTTGCATAGCAGTACATTATCAGGAGGGTACAAAAAAGCAATGTAAACAAATATGTGAAGTTTTCATCTGTGGAAAAAATTCTGTTTTCAGCACGGTAACCAGTCGTATTTTCTCCTAAGCTTTCAGGTTGAATTGTGCTTTACTTTGTGATTCATCACTGCTTATTATTAGAGCGAAAGATAAGAAATCAGAAGTTTTCATCTGTTTTAAAAGTCAGCGGTGAATTTCTGGCAAGAAGTCATAATATTTCTTTGAACAAAGGGCTTTCAAACACACCCTGGCATTTGTGTTAATGCAAAAGCAGGCCCGTAACCAGCTTAGGACACCAGGAGGGGCGAAGAATTTTCCGAGAGGGGCCCAAATTTTTTTAACCATGCCCAATATTTTTAAATTATGATCAATGCATTTTCCAGGGGGGACAAAAAAATTTTCTAGGGGGGGCTTCGTCCCCCTGCGCTCCCTGGTTACGGGCCTGTGCAAACGTGTGCGTGTTTGAAAGAACACATGAGAGTGGTAAACGACGATGTGTTTTGCGCTCTTTGCATGGTTTGCCCGGGCAGCGCTGTTAGCTGGAATCGCCAAGACTGCAGCGGGCAAAGCATGCAACGAGTGCAAAGCACTTGGTCAATTGGGACTGGTCAGTGTTTAAATGCTCGGACACAAATGTAGTTTTCCAACCAGCCATTTTCTTGATTCTGGTCGTAAGAAATAACAAAAGATCCTCAGGCATTGACGGCAAAACCAGCAACTGTCTTTCCAGAAATTGTTTATACTGTATCACCGTTATCTTTGAGTTACGTTTCTGCTAGTAACTGTTCTCTGAATCGTCAAAACCTGTGATTGTTGTTTTTCGCTGATTTCCTCATGGTAAGAATGCTGCTTGTGAAAAAAGACCATATTAAATTACTCAAATGCTTGGTACATTCTATTAGTTTTGTGTAGCCTACTTCATATTTTTCAATTTCCATTCAACTTGAGGCACACCAAGACAATTGAACATATTAATGTGTGAAGACGAACAGAAGCCGGAGCCATGAAAAAAAGCGAGCTCCGGGGCCGGAGCTACAGCCATGAAAACTCACAGCTCCGGAGCTTGAGCCACTTCCATGAAAAGAGCTCCGAAGCCGGAGCTGTGTCATTTTTACGACAGCTCCACAGCCCTGTTCTTGTCAAAGCATATTATTCTTGAAGTAAGTTCAGTAGGTTGTGCACCTCAGTGTGTGTGGGATTCCACAGGTTTTTTGTTAGGGTTCGGTTGTTAGATAGAGTTTCTTGAGCACATGCATGTAATGCAATTAAATTTTTACTCAATCACATTATTGTCTTGTGCAGATTTCAGCCTTAACGTTTACGCAACTATAACAGCGTTTAGTAACATAAGTTCCAAAACAAAAAAATATGATGATCAGTGATGCAGTCGAGACCGTAACCTTCGAGATCGAGGCCTGGTTAAAAAAAAAAGGTTGTCGTCACTTCTAAGTTGAATTTTTTTCAAATTTCTGGAATTTTTCCGACCGGTTTTGTAGTTTCTCACCTGCTAATACAACAAAAAAGTTGTTGAATTATAGAAATTTTAGCCAACCGTTTCTTCACAATATTCAAAGTCTCTAGACCTGAAACCTTCGAGACCGAGACTCGCAAAAATGAGTCTCGAGACCGAAACCAAGTCTCGAGACTGCATCACTGATGATTATTCATATATGCAGTTTGGTTTTACAGCAATCATACCCTGCATCCAACTACTCTCCGAACAAATTTCGCAGTGATCGAGTTGAAAGTTGAACTAAATTGATATTTAAAACTTTTTTATTACTGGTGTATTTCAATGTGTTTTGATTGTACTTTTGTTTCATTTTTATCTTCCTGTCACGAAATTAACAGTGGCGCTATCTACTGGATTATTATATCATTAATGATACCTGCTTAGTTAGATGCTTAAGTGCATTCCAAGTTTTCTGAGTGATTCTTTGACTTTTCCCCAGTCAAACTTGCTGCTTGTTTGAAGTCAAAAAGCAGAGCTACTTATCGTACAATAATGGCTTATTGAAAGGACACAACAACGTCACTATAGGATTATGGTTCTACCCACAACGTCCGATCTGAGTCATCGGAAAAAAGACGTTTTAACCTTTTCAGCCACTCAGCTGAAATTGTGTAATAGGGGAGGAATGAAAAGTTCCAAAATGAGCCAAGGGAGGAATGCATAAAAAAGGTTGGGAAGCACTGGTATACAGTATTTACGTTGCTCCCCTCCGACCGCAGCTTCATATACAGAAGGATGTACCCGGAGGTCATTATTGTTTGTATTGTTCATTACATTACCGTTTGTGTTTACAAGGAAAGACTTGAGAAAACGATGTTTTACAAAATCAACCTCTAAGGCTAAGATTTTTGATTTTGGGCAATCGGTGGTACGTTTTCCTGTTATGGCCTGCTCCACCAAGGCACTGGCATGAGATTCCTTCATGCTAGTAACGTGCTTTTTTCCGGGTAAACAAAGATCATTCGGTTTCACCTACATACTGCAACGGACAATCTTCACACGGGATACTGTACTCGTAAACTGCCCCTTGGCGTTTACAAGTTTGCAATATACCACCTATTGTCCTAGTTAGCTAACAGCAGTTCGTGTATTGTGGGTAGTTAAACCCCCGTTTTAATTTACTGTCAATCCTGGAAAATATAACAAGCCATCGCTTGGCGCAACGGGGTTACGTGGTGGTTTTGACTTACGACTTAACATGTGGTTCGGGTAAACATTGGCATGTAATATATTTTTTAAATGTCGCTTTCCGATTCTTCTTTTCGACAGACGTCGGTAGACAGAAGTACTGGGGTGGTTAACACTGCACTGTGCAGTTAACGAAAGTCCAAAAAGAAGCCCTGCACCTTGGACTGAATTTGGCACGGGCTCCAAAGAAGATACCCACTCAGCACACACTCGCATCCATTGAGAAGGACATTTGGAGATTTCCAACAGGTGAAGCCCACATTCTACGCATCAAAGTTTCCACTGTCGGTCGTAAATAACCATCGCCCTACGACTGACTCTTTGAAAACGTAGGAATTCCACGCACTTATGGAGCTACGCCGAAACTCAAGCATAACAATTTTTAGGAACAGACGAAGACAGTGCTACAGTAATTGTAAACAAAGAAAAGTGCGATGACAGACTTGAAGGATTGTTGGCCGACAACGACACTAACATCGAACTGCGGAAGGACTCAACCAAAGCTGCGGAAAAAGTTGTTTTGTGTCTTCACTGGTAGATAACAAGGTGCTTTCTCATAGCAATGCTTTTACCTCAAAAAGCTCGGATGCCAGCGCACCGCGGTTGTATGCACCCCCGAGGATTCATAATCCTGTGACGCCTCAGCGACCTCTTGTGGTCCTTATTGGTTCGCCCGTTTAGGTTGCAGAGTTATTTGCACCGTTCGTAGGAAATAGTGCGTTGAATCGACGCACCTGACGTTTCGTGAAATGTTTTTCAAGCAAACCTTCTGATGCTCCACTTGGTAAACAAAGCACGGAGTTGCTGCTGATGCTTATTGTAAACAAAATAGCCGCAAATATCGAAAACATTATTTTATTCACCGTTTCAGCTTAGTCACAAGCCGTCATTCATATTGGTGTTCTATGCTTTACCTTTTATTATTTTTTTAAATCAACCACTTACAACGTGTACATTTTACCCAATGTGTATCAAGCTGCTTTTGAGTGTAGTGAAGTTGAGCTTTTGGAAAAGAGATCAGGTTGGTTAGATGTAATTGGATGTAAATATTGTCTGCATGAACGTATGAAAAATTAGTTTGAAAAAGTGTGTTTTTATCATCAACCAACGCAGAGGCTGTTTGCATAAGGCACGAATTATCATTGCCATAGGTGTACCTTACTGGATGGCGCGAAGAAGTGATCAAAAATTCAAAGCTTCGTACATGTTCAGAAAATGCCATTTCAAGTTTTACACTTCGGCCACACACCATTTGCTTTTATATATATTTTTTCTATTGATACAACCAAAACAAAAGGTGCACTGACTGAAACATCCAGGTCCCTTTTGTTTTATTATGGCTGGGAACGTTTGTCAGTTGCGCTTTTCAAAACAATATTTACGTCACGCCTGGCAGGCGGTACTAGATATAGTCTGCAACATAACCGCGATACTTGCTCACGGAAGCACAACTCTGACGCTTGCTCACTTTGCTCCTTGTCTCAAACACAACCTGGAATGGAAGCGTTTTTCTTTATAAGAACGATCAAGACATATTCACCTACTCTCCACTATCGCACTAAACCTCCCTTTCCGCCACACAGTGCTCTCGCTGCAAAGTCTACGCCTCAGCAAGGTTTCTTCAAAAGACAGGTCTCTCCATGTCGGCCGCCACAACAGGGGATCCCAACCTTTCTGTGACCCTGTACCCCTTCAGCATGGCGACAGACAATCATGTACCCCTAAAATTTCTTATGACAAAAAGGCTGAGTAAAATAACAAAAATCCATTGAATTTTTAATAGAACTTGTAGATTTTTAAAACTATAACGGTAGACTACATTTTATGTCTTAAAGTTAATTTATTGCGGTTGTACAATAAATGTACCCCTTCATAAAGGTAAATGTACCCCTTGATAAAGGTAAATGTACCCCTTGATAAAGGTAAATGTACCCCTTGATAAAGGTAAATGTACCCCAGGTTGGGGCCCTGCTCTATAACATTAGGCTTAAGGGTCAAAAGCGCATCAGAATATCATAAAATATTACAGTAAACAATTCACTTGCGACTAATTGAAGCAAAGAATAAAGTTTTAACAAGACTTGTGCAGACCACAACAAGCAACAAACCACAAGGCCGTGAGGTATTCCCGTCGAAGCACGCCTTCTCCTCCACCAAGCTACCCACGCATCCATCTTGACCCACCTTCACAAATTTCGAATTGAAATAAACTATTAATTGCTGTCAAAGATAAAAAAAAACGTAAAAGTCGCAAATTAGTGCACATGAGTTGAAAGCACACAAAAACATCAGTGTTTCTTTTACATGCAGCAAACGCTTAAAGCGATTGTTACAGGAGGTCTCTATTAACCATCTGAGCAAAACACAGCTATAAACTCAGCAGCGGCTTTTGCGTTTGGCATCAAATACGTCTTGAAGAAAGTCATTGTAATCTACATGAACGAAAATAAAATCTGAAAATTCGAATTGTTTTATCTACAATAGTTTCAGTCAACATGTGGTTCGAGTATCTCACCGTGCATAACACGTGTGCAACTGTAAACATGCTGTTTTCTTGAAAGGTTAAAAGTTGTGGATTTGACTCTTGCGCCACTTGGCAGTCACCTCATTGCGCTGATGACGCAGCATCCCAGCGCGGAGACAAAATGTTCCCCTGTTTTA
>JGI24022J15233_10002621_pt1 | contig 17054 bp, 13 predicted proteins | sample Ectturendosymbi2_FD_15233 | JGI IMG/M metagenome (IMG submission 15233)
GTGGAAGAAGTCAGGGGCCCCACCTCATTCCCTTCCACCACCCAAAGTGGGAAACCTCGATGTCGACCTTGGGCTCAGCTGCTCAGCGTGGTGTAAACTAAACCACCTCAGAATGCGAGTCAGACACTTCCAGGAATCACAACACCGATTGAAGATGGCACTGGTTCCTTGGTGTCCATGCGGTTCTGGAGAAGCCCAAACCACAGACCATATCATAAGTGGACGTTGTGGCTCTATCTGGATGCCTGGAGCGAATGCAGATCTTGCTTCACCCCACCGGCTCTGTGTGCCTGTTTAGAAGAACATGATCTTGCAGTTTAATCATACGCATGACGACGACACGCGCCTCAGATGATTGTAGTGCGAATTTTTGCACTTAGGCAGCTTTTCAAAGGTGACCTGTGAACGTGTGAAATTTTTGACAACGATTGCTAAAAACCTTCCCCGCAGGAAACATTTAGGAAGCCAATTCACCAACCGGCAGCGAAGGTGTTAAAGGTTTGGCTTCATGGCAATTGCCAAGGAATTTTGAAAGCCCGTAACTTATCAGAGCATATGTGTTGATGTTGTGACATTTCACCTGAAATAATGTACAAACTATAATGTGTAACTGTGTTGCAGTGTCAATAAATCCTTGCAAGCACTTTACATCACGTATGTATCTTGTAACCTACTGCACTGTTATTTCTGTTTTTTTAAGCCACTGTAGATTTGATAGTTTTTTTGCTTAGTTCTGTCTGTTGGCCTTTTTCTTTCCTATGTAAAGTGGAAGCTGGAGTTACAATCCTTTCAATTATATCCAGGGCTGCTTTTGCTGTTCTTTTCCACCCAGATCTGTGTTTTTCAATGCCACCTGGATATCCAGATTTGATTATGAAAAATCCCATGTTTTTTTGTGAAGATATAAATTCACCAATAAATAAATACAATAAATCTAATAATATAAACAGGGTTTTATTAAGGAAAATATTAGGTACCCGGTATGGACCTGTAAGAACCCAATTTCTCTGATTCTAGGGACCCGAATCGGGTCCCTAAAACACCTTAAAAAACCTGATATAAATATATCTTCCAGTTATTACAGTGTTCGCATGTGTTCATCAGGTACAAAAGTATGCATACCAGATTGAAACAAACCATTTTCAATTGGTTTCATGCCTTCATATCAGTAACAATATCAAATGGGTTACATGCTATCCGGTTCAGTTAGTCATGCAGTTGCATGCGATTAGCCTTAGCCAGTGTTTTTCAACCTTTTTGCTGCAGCAGAACCTTCCGCACATGTTTGTGTTGCTCATGGAACCCCATGCAATGATCCAAGTATCTATATTGCTACAACCGCATAGAACTGTGGTTACAGATTTCCTCCCATGCAAATTTGGTCTGTTTTGGCGAAACATCTGGCAACCACTCACGAAACCCTGAGATTCCATGGAACCCCGGTTGAAAAACACTGACCAAAGCTGTGCAGTTGCGCATAGAACAAACAATTAGGTAGATAAATTACGAACTATTGAAAGATTTGCGTGTGGGTGGACGATGTATTAGGTTATGGTTTCAGATGCCAATTGAAGAAATTGATAAAACTGGATTTAATACCAATTGATGACATTATCTTGATTGCTCTATGCATGCAAACTTGAAGGAGTTCTTGCCAACTTCAGTATTTTAGATTTTGCTGCTCAAGATATCACAGAATATCATGGTTCAATAGCAAATGTGACCCTACATTTTTCTCATCTTGTGCTTGAAGTTTAGCTGGATGTTTTGGATGATGGATAGAGGCATTTCGGAAGTTAAATATTTCTCCTTGTCTACCAGATCTATTCCTGAGTTCGAGTATTCTCTGCACAATATGAAAGATGGCTTAGATATCTCATTTTGGAATACTTCCTGATTTTTTGTGACCAAACACACTTTTGCCACACCCTTCTATATCTGTAGGAACAATATTTTCACTTGTTAATCATATTAAAACAAACTGAAGTTACCAGTTTAAACCATCAGATATCACTCTCACTCTATGCATGCAACAGTGCTTCCATGCGAAGAATCAACCAATCACATGCCTAGGAAGTGAGTGGTGTCACCACCAGTATACGTTTTGTAATTTTGTGGCCCAGTACCAATTGATCCAGGGGTTGGGGACCACTGATTTGAAGTGACCTCACATTGGTTGCCTAATCTTACATGGAATTTACATGTATGACTAAAAACACATCCAACAAGACAACATGAAGTTGAAAATTATAGGCCAACCCAAAAAGAAAAGAACATGTAATTATTTTAGTACCCATGGGACAGTAATTGTTTCATCATGACAATATGAAACAAATCAATAACAAAAAAAATATCAAAATGGCAAAACAATACAAAGAGAAACCCCAAAAAAGTCAAATAATATTCCTTTACATAACACAGATGATGGTAGGCCAGAAACATGTGAAGAGTTAAGTGATATACAGATTTGTCATGTGTATAGAGAGAAGTGAGTGACAATGAAGGTTATAAAGCAGAAAGCCATGCAACAACCATGACATTATGAAACAATTGCACATAGCACAGGCTAAAAGCAATGTTTATCAACACAGACCATGAAGAAGCAACACAGTTTCCCATGGAACATGATGGAGTACCACAGTTGCATATATGTCCTGCAAGGCACACATATTCAAACGTGGTTGAAGAGACAGGGGAGGAGATCATAACACGCAGTGATCATTAATTACTTCATCATTCTGTAATTAATTCTCCATTCACTTTTTTTACTTGTTGTATAATTTGTTGTACGCTTGCAGTTTACCAACCTGTCTATCATGTGCTTGCAAACTTTTGTTAATTGTTGGTCATTTGTTTGCCATCTTCTGTTAGCTGTTTATCATGAAATGGTTCGCTCAATATGACACAACAAAAAGTATATTCAGGCCCCGGCCTGCCACTCATCATCATTAAAAAATATAAACATTTAGTGATAGATTCCAGATATAGCAACATATTACAAAAGGTTTAACAATAAATATTTAATCCAGTAAGCTGCAGGGTGCATGAAAAACAGTACATATGGTTAATATATCAATTGTGGAAACATTCATTCATGGTGCCATGACAGGTATCCACGATGCATGGCTGTCTTTTTGATTGCATGCATGACCGTTATATATATATATCTGCCAAATGCACTCAGCAGAACCTTGCCCTTTACTGATAGATTTGACATCTCAAACGTCATCATGAAAAACATCACAGAAAACTATTCGTGTTCCTTGCAAGTTCAACAACCATGCCCATATCACTGAAAAATGGCTAATTTCCCATTGTAGAACTTGTATTTGTAGATACTGTACATTGTTAATATTTGCTTTAGGTCAGGGGTCACCAAACTTTTTGAAACCAAGAGCTACTTCATAGTAACTGATTAAGGCAAAGAGCTACCAGTTTGATATACAGTTTTGAAATAGCCAATTTGCTCAAAAATTGTTGGAGTAAAATACGTTAAGTGTGATTTAAACAAAATAGCAACCAAACAATTAGATGCATCTTGCTGGGAAGTACCGCTATTTGAGCTATTTCTGAACAAACCGACGGGCAACTCATGTGGTCCTTCAGGGCAACCTGGTGCCCACGGGCACCGTGTTGGTTTAGGTTCATTGCTGGTGTTCTTTCAGGTTTCAATTTAATGTTTTATTCTGAAGACAAGTCAAGTATTAGGCTAGAATTGTTACTGGTAGGGCAGCTTAAAGTAATTGAGGTAGTATATATGTGGCGCAATTGTTGCACTGCAGAGATGCAAAATGCAGTTGCACACTCATGCCATGCAAACGTTTATTTTTTCTTATATTTTATACTTTATGCATAGCAATGCTGTATGGCAAAGCTTATATGTAAGCACTTTTAAAAAATTCGGTGTGCTACTGACATTCACAGAAAAATTTACATCCCTGTGCTACAGCTATTTTTTTGTGGTACATGTTATGCAACTATCAGGCTATTGTTCTTCTGCATACGGGTGTTTAATTTTCTTGTTTATTGGCTTGAAACCTGTTTGTAATTTCATTTTTTCTACCAGATTGGTTGGGAAAAGCAAATTTCTGTTGGAGAGTCTCCTGGTTTCCTACATGCTTGGTGGTGGTAAGTAGGTTCTCTTTCCAATGTTATGTCAGTATTATGGTGTTGTCTTACCTAACATTTAAACAGTGTCTAGAAATGACACTTTTTCTAGTCTAGGACAAGGTACTTATTTTTTGTCAGTGCTTTTGTTATGGTAAATTGGCAAAGTTTTACAAGATCTAGATTCCAGAACAGTCCTGATACCCACTGTCTGGGTAACTGTGTTTTTTAAGCTAGTCACAGCAGGGTGCTAGATGGCATTTTACCTTATTTTGCTGACATATCGTTACAAATGTTTGAAACACTAGTTCACATCAAATAGTTTATAAATGCTGTGTGCTTCCTTTGAGACTCACGTTTTAAGTGGCATGAGATTTTGTTTGCTAACACTTGCTTCACTTATTTGCTTTGTGACACTTCCCAAGTGGAACTTTTTCTTTACCAGATTGAGCTAATATTTGCGGTTGGCTGTGTATGCACGATCTGCTAATGTCCAGTTGTTCAATCATTCGTTTCTTGACTGCTATGATAGTAACGTTCTTTTTTGACTCTGAATTTATCTCTTTGCTTATTTGCAGTGGCAAAAACGAGTGGTTTAGTATTATCCGACCTTCGATAATTAGCAGGACCAAACACCTGTCAAGAAATTATTCACATCTACATATAGCACCGAGTTGGTTGAAGAAGTTGCTCTTTTCAAGCTTGAATTGCGAGTAGCAGAGCATTAGTTTTTTTGTTTTTTTCTGCTGGGCAAATTGTTTTTGTACAAGCTCAGCTGTCAACTCTTCTTTAGCAGTATTCTACGACTAGCAATATGCAGCACAAAGCTTGCTTTTTTGGCCGTGCCTGTGGCGGTGGCCTGACACCCGTGGTTAAGGAGAAAATAATGTCTTGTCAACCAACGTTCTAAAAATGGAACTCAAAGATGATGTCCTTGATCAAAATATAGAAAAATATTGCCTGGTGCCCCATTTATAGAACATAATAATTTACGCACAGCACGTTGTGCTTCTTTGCATTAAAGCGTCGTTGTTTCGCTTCAGACCAACATCGCATGGAGTGTTCAGCTAACGATTTAAAAATTGTTAGTCAAGCGATGTTTTATCGTGTTTGCTTCATGATGAGATGCATTTTGAATTACTGTGTCATTTTCGATTATGGATGAGACGTAACTGCATTGACATCAATGATAGTGCATTGCTTTAGAAAGTTGATTTGTGAATTTTCGTACGTAAGGGCTTCCAAGTCCGAAGTTATACAGACAGTTCGACTGCGTGATTACGCAATCAGTTGATAACTAAGTTACTTGTAAATATCGATGCAATGACAAGCTACCTCTAGGTTTCAAGGTTTTGGTTACATTTATACTGTCTGACGGGACAGCGTATGCGTGAAAAGACTGCACGACTGAACCACGACATGAAAGGTGGGACAACAGACCCATGTGTACGCGCCTCTGCGCTCTCCCGAAAAATCTGCCCGGTGTGGTTGTGTCGAGAATGACTGAGTCATACACGGTCGGGCTGTGTGGCCTGCAGTGCATCCGTGGCGATTCTTAGTTAAGCGCAGCCGCGAGCAGATGCCGGAATGTGATCGCCGCCGCAGCGTCCCTCACGACCTCACTAACCGTAAGCGAGAACAGCCCGCTTTTTTCTTTCGCGGTCGATGTTCTTTTGTTTCTTTTATTTCGTTACTTTCACCGAGTTGCGTGTTGCGGTCTTTGGTCTCTCGCTAGTCTCCTTTTTGTGACTGGCGCATTGCCACAAGCCGTACGGTTTGGCGTCTTCTGGTTTGAAATTATCGAACGCTTTCTGCCAGCAGTTCAGATATACACTGCCACGATTGATTTCTGACGCTTTTCTACTGTTTCAAATACGGAACTATTGCCGTAAGTCTTAAATCGGCGGATGTTTTCCCAGCGGTTGCACAAACGAGTAATTCCACGAACTTGACCGTAGGAAACTGCAATATTGTGTCATACGTTACTGCTGATGGTTACTACTCTAATTTGCCTCACTCGTTGAGTACCAAACGTGTGTCATTTAGCCTGCAGTCGTTGACCGTTTTTCGTAAATGGTACTAATTATATATGTCACTTCCATTAGTGACAAACTACACAAAACTCACATTAGGCGCATGTTGCTCTAGTTCATACTAGCGGATGTTTTTCGCCGTGTTTGTGAAAAAGAATACGTTAAGAGACTGTTCAATGCAAAACAGCGCAACTCCAATTGCACGAGGTAGTGCATCAGCTCCGTTAAATGTCAGTCCCAAGCCTGCTAGTTTTGTTTGGCCAACCGTTGTATAGCGTGCTTCGTGCTAACATGTGAACGTTTGGAGCAGTCAGCGCACCAGCAGACCTGCATTGTGTTTGACTGGCTTGGTTCGCGCTTGTGGTGATGCGACTGAGACGTTTGCCGCAGTTAATATTGTGCCTGCTTAGAGACCTTCAAGCGCCAGCGAAATGTTTTGTTTATCTCGTTGCAAATAGCTATTGATAAAACAACTCTTCTTGCGTACTCTCAGTCGAGCCTACTGCTCAATGACACATGTGCACTGAAACATTCGTAAAAAAATTGATAATCGATTCAACACCTTCACCTTTGTGGAGACAAGTTACTTGAATACAGATATTATGTGCATTGTGCAAGTTTGAATCATCACAAAAAGATGAAAGCAGATGCCTCCAAAGCTTACAGCAAACCCATAGCTTTTGATGAAACATCCCTATTCATTTATTATTTCCTTTGAAATAAGTTGATTCTGCAAAGAATCGAATTAATGGTCTGCGTATTTTGAATTTCTTTGTCTTTTGTTAGAATGCCAAGCTTTTTCACTTCGATGCTGTGCTTCTTTGAATAGTAATCCAGGTTACTCTTTTTGATAGTTTAGTTACTTAAAAATAATGCTTTATGTGAACGCCACCAAATAGGCATTCTGAAAATCTCTCTTCCAGAAAATCGCACGAATAGTTCGAACTTATCGATGTCTGACTGGCTGTGTTCCTGTCTAGGCTGCGCAGCTACGGTTAATTTCACATTCTGGTTGTTTTCTGCAGCGTCTTTTGGGATCTCTACTGCGCTTCTCCTGAAAGGCGTGACACATGTGAACACAGCTCGGAAGCTAAAGCTTTTCACGATTATGTAAGTTATCGTCAATTTTTCTCACAACTCGATTCGCACTTTTTTAGTGTAATACTAGTGTTTATTCATTTCATCCTCCAAATTTTTTTTACCACTACTTTTCCTCGATTAAAGTCGTGCATGGCTTGTGCAGATATTTGACAATTGCACGAGAGTCAATCTTGAGCTCGTGATCAATTTTTAGGTAGTTCTGAATCTTCTTTTGAACTTGGTGTAAATCGTTTACAGATCGAACACTTTTATGTACTTTTGAGCAAGCGAGAGCTTGGCTATCGAACGGTTCGAAGTGGCAATACGCGTGATAGGTGCAGGTCATTTAGAGAGCTGGTTAGCGTTGTTTTTCTTACATTTCTCAGAACTTACTAAACTTCAAACCATTCCATGTCATCAATTACGAGATCATAGTTAATAGAATACTCGGGTGTTTGGCAAAAGGCTGTCTTTTTGTGATTAGGCATGTTGGTTTCACACTTACGGCTGTGCGGAAACTGAACGCCAATCTCAAAGTACTGTACTGAAATTAGTAAATATGTTCCTGTGCCATGGTGGATATTAAGGGAGGCGAACCAGGCAGTCGCCTCAGACCCCCGTTTTTCAAAGATGCCGTAGGTCCCCCTTTGAGAGTTTCGCTCTTAGTTTTTGTAATGTCTTGTTAAAAAGCTTATGAACCACTCTAGAGCCGCATTTAATAAGCTCTGAAGCAAGTCATGTTTTTACAATAAAGCAAAATTTTTGTAAAAATGCGCCAAAGGAGCCCCTGAACAACTTTATGTGTAGACAAAGAACAATTTAAAATCACGTGACTTCAGACAGTTTACAGTGTGAAATGGTCTTTCATGCAGAAGCAAGTCCCCAGACAAAATGAAAAATTTTACTTGTTTTCAGCGAATAAAGTTTCTCTAGAGCATATGCAAATACAGAGGCTCGTTTAAAGCACACATTGTCTCTAAAGGCGGTGTTTTGGGAGCCCTTTCCGAGAGTTTGCCTCAGACCCCTAAATTCTAATACCCACCCGCAGGCCAGGGGCCCCCTTTTGAAGACCACATTGTCTGTAAAACGGCCATGCTTTGGGGTCCCCTTTCTGAGAGTTGCTTGCTTCGGGCCCCTAAATTCTAAGATCCACCCCTGTCCTGTGCGTATAAAATTACAAAAAAGGGGAACTGTCTCATTTTTGCCAAATCTGGTGCAATTTTGTAGTTGAGTGCATGAAGTCAACGTAATTATAACCATACTTACGCAAGGTTTGCGTAGTAGTGCCATCAATTTTTTATTGAAGCTTGCAAACGAGATTCCCTTTTCATTTTGAAATGCATGAGCAGGTCTAAAAAGACGGACATCTACAGATGAATTTATTGAAGTCTTCCCGAATACGAAAGACTAGTTTCATCTGTTGATGTTAATGGACTATAAGTAAATACACTTAATGTAGCCATGTCTACATGCAAACTGATTGCTGTGCTTCCGATCTGTTCACCCAGTAATGCTTGTCTGCTTCGATTTGTCCCCTGTTGAAAATGTCCATGCATCATGCAGTTGCTTCAGCGATTGCATTCTTCTTTTGTCTTCATGTATTTCACGTTTGCAAGAACATGATCCCAAGTCTTTTTTTTTCGGTTGCGCACTTTTTTTGTTACGGCACCATTTCTTACAGAGTGCGGCGACAGCTTCTCCTCTGAACTCCATTCCCCCGCCGGACGGGATGAATCAAGCTGGCCTTCCTCCAGGCTATTTTCCTGTGAGTGTTTACCTGAGTATAACAGTGAATTCGGTAAGATTGAACCGTACCGTGTTTGGTTTTGAAAAAGGAACCTTTATGATGCATTTTCGTAGCATTTTATAGATTAAGACGTTTCTCTTAAATTTTTGCCCCAGTTCTGAACTATAAGACCTGGATAGCAATCTTGGTGCTCCAGTAAAACCGTTTTCAGTTGCATTATAGGTTGATTTCAGTTGAAGCCAAATTTTCAAGATGACTTTCATTGACGCATTTCCAATGTTACCTTCTTTGAACTAATGTACAGAGAACATATTGTTGATATATACCTTCTGCGGTCGCGTGCAGCGTTTCTATGGCAAGTGTTGTGCCGGGTGGGAGAAACTTTCGACTGAAACGTCTGAGTTTTATGTGCCGTCTCAAAAATGTATGGCAGCTGCGAGTAACTTGGTATGGGTAGTAGGTGTACTTCTGTTATATCTGATAAAGATATTTGCTTTTTTTACACACCAAGTAGGGATAAACGAAAATTGATGAATGTGTTTGTGTCCCTATCAACTTAATACATAACGAAATTATGTTTCAAAGCGATGTCCCCTCTGCCACCTTGACCCTCACTGAGATGAGCATTCGCTTGGAACAGGTTAATGGCGCAAAAGGCTTGCAGATGAGGATCGGGCTGTCACGTGTAATGTCGAGTCTTGTCAAAGAACAAATTATTTGACCAATTTCGGTTTCTTCTGCAGTTTCTAGCAATTGCGAAATAATGAATTTAAAGTTGAATCTTTGGAACCTGCTTTTCAATCTGTGCCTGTAGTGGAATAATTGCTGTGGTGGGAATGTGGCGTTAGCGGTTTTTAGTACTGCAATAAACTTCTGGTCCTTCGCTGTTCGCTTCCTCTCACTCGAGAAAGTAGCAGGCTGCCAAATGTTCGAAATTAACGTTGGGGCTGTGAAATGCAAGCAGTCAGACATTTGGTTTGTTTTATTGAAATTGAAAAGAGGCTGCGCTTTTTTATTTCGATTAAATTGTATCAAAGGATTAGCAGTTTAAATTTTGGCGATAGACGGAATGTCGAAACATGCAGCAGGTGGAGCGGCGTTTTATGCGCTATAGGTACCGCAGTGAATGCGCTCCCATAACAATGGCAAGCTGTGTATGGGTGCGGTTTCGTTGCACGGACTGGAATTCGAGTATGTCGTTGCGACCAGAATCTGAAACCAGTTCGGTTTCGGCTCCCTGTAGAAATAACGTGTTTTTAGACCTCGTTTACGTTGCACCGACGCGATCCGACAAAAAACTGACTTCGTTTCACATAAACATCACGTAAGGTGTTTGTACGATTACGGACCTATTCCTAAGCGGGGATCAAGCAGAGCCTAACTGGAACAGAACTTCATTTAAATATCACCGGTTACTGGTTTTGTGCTTTCCGGTTCATATGAAGCCATCGACTTAATACTACTCGCAATTCACATTACAGCTTGTGAACATAGATATATTCAGAATGGACACGGTGACAAAAACAGCTTAAAGTTGCTGGACTAGATGAACGTGGCTCAAGCATTTTTTGAAGTGCTAGTGACCCCACGAAGTTTTTGTACGTAGGGAGATAGCTGACTCGCTTATTCGCTGGCTATGTTTGAAATAAATGGAGATCAGAATAATAAACAGCAAAATGTAGTAGGCTAAAACGTCATTTGTCCCAGCTGCGATAAAATTTTTTCACTGGACCACGCAAAGGCTATTATCCGATCTTTGTTAATTTTGCTACAATGTTGCCAGCCCCCACAGTAAACTTCTGTGTGCATCGCAGTCGAAAGGTCATCTCTACCTTAATTAACACCGAATTTAAGGATCCGCCATTCTCAGACAATCACCCGGTTTAATTTCGACCAATTCATCTAAAAGTTTTGAACGAAATTTTGTTCAGTTTATGAGAACAATTATCGCAGACTTTAGAAGGATGTCCGTGACAAAGCATAAAAAATTAGTCCGAAAAGAAAGAAAATAATACAATGGAACCTGTGCGAAAATCATGTTATGTAAATAATTTAATTTAATTGATTGTTCGTAAACTTCCTTAATACATTTTTTGTTTGAACTTTACGAAGTACAGTATTTTGAAAGAAATAATTTTATCAAATCTTGCTGGAACTTGAAAGAAATAATTTTGTCAAATCTTGCTGGAACTAGGTTTTGTGTAATGTAGATTAATACTACAAATAATGAAGTTGGCCCTCTCCGAAGTATTGTTATTTACAGCTGAAACGATGAATATCTCCAGGGCCCGCTTAACAATCTAATGGAAGCGCCGTAAATGTGAACAGTTACTCTAGTTGATGCAACTGCGTGATTTTCCAAACATTTTAACATAAAGCAATGCACGTACTGCAAAACTTCGTCACTAAAACGCAAAATAAACACGAAAATGCAAAGACTAAACACTTTCACACTTTTTCTCTTAATTCTATGCTTGTTGTTGAATAATTGTCATGAAATCTAAACATCGTGAGTTTTGCAAAAAAATAACAAGCTTGTTTCTTATATATTTATGATGGAGCACTTAAAATATACTTTACAGCATCCGTTAGTTTTTTATGTGATCTGCGCCACCATGTTTATCTGAGTTCAAAACGGCTGTTTTGCAATTAACGTAAGATTGTGATTTATCAGGACAAATCATAAACGTTTTACCTCTTAAACTGTTTCTTCGATCCCAGTGGGTTGAAAGGGGTTTAGTTTCCGATAACCAAAACGTTGGCGAAACGGTACCCGCTTTTTGCTAACGGTTCCACACCCTATTCTTACCGGCCCTGGGTCGCTGGAAGCACGACGCGAATCGCCGCTGACGTCATGGTGAAAGATTCTACTAGTACCAGTCGCAGTCGGTGTCAGATAAATTGGTCAGAAATTCAAACTGCTTCAGTTGTTGGGCAGTATGGTACTAAGTTCCTGAGATAAAAAGTCAAAACTTCTAACCTGAACTGTTTACGTGCTGTGATAATAGTTCCCTGCATATCTCCACCAAAAGAAATTTGTCATTTTAGTTTTGCGCGTTTGCATCAAACTATATCCAGGGCATATTGCTTGAGATGTTTCGAACTTCGAGACAAATTTCATTAAGTCAATCTTGGGATTTTTACATTTTAGCCCGATAAATTAGTAATTTTGACAAAACGTTTTTGCCGCATAGGTTTTATCTTATTTAATGCTGTTTAAAAAACTAACAACAGTTTTCGTCAGAAAATTAACTTCCGCTGGTGAGTTTTGATGCTGTCTGCGTAAGCCCCGTATCAAATCTCTTTTATCGTTTCTTTAATTGCAGTAAATTTACCATCTTATCATCAAGCTTTTAAGAGTCATTCACTCAAAAAGACTTAAACTATAGAACCAGTAGAAACATGCGCAAGTCACGAGAAACAGCTTGACTTTATCAGGGTCTTTTTTACAGATCCAGTCGACTATTCAGCGCAAGTTTAAACAGTTGTCCACTCCGTTTTCCCTGTTTGCGAAATCAATACTCTTGTTATAAAACACGCAAAACCAAACTGTCTGTTAATATTAATAGACCACTGACTAGTCGAGTAATCAGAACAATAACTGAGGTTTGCAACTATACGGTGTATACTGTATGTGTGACGTTTGGTGCTGCAGTGGCAGTGGTTTTATGAAGCAGAATCAAAGCAATGGAACAAGTCCAAGGCCAGGGTCGAAAATTGACCAGGATTTTTTGTAATTTGTAATAAATGTTTTTTATGTTTTGGCTAAGATTTATGAAAACGAGTTTGGATGCTAAACTACGAATGGCTTCCGTAAAATCTCATTTAAAGGAAGTTTTGATCGCTTCACCGTTTCTTGCAACTTCAGCGGCTTCTGCTGCTTTTTTCCAAGAAGACCTGTCAACACTAACTAAGTCGCACTGCTCCCCTGTTTTTAGAAGTTTGAAGGAAAGTAACAATTTAGACGGCAGTTACAGCGCGGTCATCGCTGTTTCATTGTACTTCGACTAATAGCATTAACATCACGCATTAGATGGATCATCATTACGTCAAAAAGAACGGTAGAATATTGCAATTTTGACAGTGGTATATATGATGTGTGACATTTTCATTACGACAGCAATCGTAATTTAAATGAGAAGGAACAAAAACGTTATCAACATCGACTGGAATGGTATTTACCTGCTTTTGAAATTTGCAACTTGGAAAGGTTGTCGGTGTGTAAAGCATGACTGTAAATCTTTCATATGCTCTCTGCCGCCCCCATAAAGCGCTTCGCGTCGCAAAAGGCAGACCGGAAAAAGTAAGATTTATTTGCTGGCATTGCGTGCCTTGCTACATATTCGCGTCATTGTTCTGCAGTTGCACTGCACTTGCACCGCCAAATTTTCTGATATGAATCTGGTCTCGCTGGATATTAGTCATTGCTAGTTTTTGCGTCGTCTAAGTTGTAGTGTAGACTGTAGAAGTCCTCTGTGCTAACGACGTACTTTTGAAATGGACTGCATTGGGAACGGAATTGTTGCTGTATTTGTGTAAATACCATGAATTGAATTAATTTTTCGCAATACTTACTCCCCAAAACTTTTTTCAGCCGGGAACCGCGGCATCACCCTCCCCTCATCACAATCCTGCAAATCCCATGATGAGGCAACAGGTGAGTAAAAAAAATCGTTGCGGTGGAGTGTTAATGTGTTTGTCCTGCAATTACATTTGGAAGAAAGAGCATAGGTGCTAATGTTATAGCTCCACCGTACCGAGAGTAATCCTGTATAAATTGCCGTACGACCTTCCTATTTTATGAATCTTTAAAGGTTCTAACAAACCCAAATGACGTTCTTATCCCCGTGGCTGTGCCGAGTGCGTCTAAGCAGCAATGCAGCAAAATTTATTGCTAGGCACCCTGCTAATAACTTGTTATCAGAGTTGCTCGAAAGTACTTTTAAAGTGTGTTTTAGATCCACATCTTTTTGAACTGTTACGTAGTCTTTAAACAACGTTTTTTATACGTTTACGGGAATGGACAATACCCTGATACAGTGGTTGTTGCGCGTTTCGTGTATTGAAAGATTTAGCAAGCTGCCTCTGTGACAGCATTAAACTACTTTCGTATTTCAACCGTGTCATCTTACTGCCCTGGCAGGCCATGCTTAGAAAGCAAAAGCTTTGTTGACAGGATGCCAAGTTCGAAGCGAGGTTGGTAAGGAATTTTAAAAATCTTGCTTCGGGACGTAGCATGGAAAGTCAACAGTAATACTCCAGATCTGCCATGTAGTTCCCATGATGTATGAAACATCCGTTTTAGTCTCCATACGACTTTACGACAATCGTTTTCACGTACGGCGCAAAAACACCCAGAATATTTATTAAATTGAAGCACAGGCGTTTGCAAGTATTTCTTGTTCTGCGATGAAAACAAGACCGGTCCCTCATTTATGTCTGCCTGAAACTTGAGAGTAGTGTTAAATTTGATGTGTACAATGCATTTGCTTCCGTGTTTATTTAAGCTATTGACTGCTGGTTACCTGTAACTAAAGCTTTGATATCTTTTTTCCAGCCGTTCATGTCCCCACGGTATCATCATCCTGGTGGTCCCCGACCTGGAATGCAAGTAAGAGAATAAGTAATTGTTGGAGAACCCAAATTAACCATTTTTATCAATACGAGCCGAAATCACTTTAATTAGTTGTGGAAATGCAGCGAACTATTGGAATAATAACATGTGATACAGAGTGCAATTCTGTTGGAGTTCTGCAATAAAATCTTTTTGTATTAGATTTTTAGATTATGGTGCGCCCAAGTTCAACATTAAATATAATATAATGTGATGTGAACAAACGTTAAGAATTGTTAACGAATGCTGTTTTCTTTGTGGATTGGGTTATTATCATGCATAGGCGTAGCCAGGGGACCATATCCCCTTACATTTTTTATATATCTAGTAATTTTGTGCTTTAAGAGGCGGTATTCCAAACAACATACTGTTGTTCGCCTGAAATCAAATATTTTTCTCCCCCCAGAATTTTGGGCTGGATACGCCACTGTTATCATACCCTTTAATTGTGACTTCGGTTAACATATTGGATAAAATAGAATTGCGTGTTCGTTTTTTTCGCTGAATCTTTCAACACGTTAAAAGAACTAGGCAGGCTGATCAAAATCAACAAAAATGGAACTGCCACGGAACATCAGGCGATGGCACTGGGTACGACGAATCATCTTCAGTTATCTCAAGTGCACAGATTTTGCCACTGTAGTTTTTGTCAAATTCTGTCCCAATCTAAACTGAATTTAAGTGAGGAGTGGTTCTACGTTCTGTGTTTTTGTGTAAACTTCATAAAGTGGACCTCGGTCGCCAGCAAGTGATCAATCAAAAACTCCAGCTTTGTCAGATGAAAGAAGACGTTGGCCAACCAGTGCTGGTATATTGGGATCGGTGGCGATTTCAAACCGGAAGTTGTGGAATTGAGCCAAAGCTTAAAGCATAGCGATGCGGCATTTTCATCGAACTAAGTTTCTTTTGAAAAACTGCTTCGTTTTCTAAACACTTCGCTACTGCCAAACTTCCGAAGATTTATTATTCCTTATGTTTTTGTTTTGCGTTTGCGTTAGCATCGAGAATCAACCGTAACAATGCTATGACTAGTGTGCGTGTATTTCTTGTGAAGGGTCCAACACACCAGTCGATGCTTTCTGGGATGGAGCATTCGCGTCAGGGTAAGATTGTTGGCTAGTTTTCCAGAAGCTATTTGCTGCCATTTTTCTCCGTCTGTAAGTAGTCAAATGTGAAGCGTGTCGTTTGTTCATGTCGACGAACGAAGAAAATATTCGACCGCATGTTTGTGCTTACGTTTCGTTCAGGGCTGGGTATTAAACAAAACCGCTTTTGCGGCCACACTTTGCAAAAATCCGTTGCGGGACCCACAACGAAGCTGCACCGTCGCAAGGTCTTATTCATCTGTCAACGGAGCATGTGCTATAATTAAAAACTTTCCTTACTCGCTAATCCTCGTTCGTAAATTACACAGCCTTGTGTTCGTCCAGCTTTTGCCTTTTCTCTGCCAACAACAACACTACCTGGCGCTATAACGCCACTAACCGACGATCATTACAATGACGTCAACAGCTGTCAGAGTGCGCCCTTGTGTAAGGTTCTTTGTGAAAACTCCGTGCTCATCACAAGCGAAATGATGAAGGGTCTACTTCATAGTACAAATGTGCATCGCTAAAGTCACTACCTGCTTGCAACGTTGAACTTCCCCATCCTGTTTTTTACCTTAGATACTGACATAACATAACGGATAAATATTTTTCTTTTGAAGCTTTCGAGCGCCTAATGGCAATTTGCTCGCCAGTAAACTCCCTCCAGAACATCTTACTACACGTGGTCAAGTAGCTTTCCCAAAGTGCTGGCAAAAACGGGAAACAAAGTGGAACTACTTTTATTTTGATTTCGAGAGTGGGGTTCCTATGAGTAGTTCATTAATTCGCACTGATTTTTCTTGCGCACATGACGAGTAGTTGTAACAAATTTTGTGGCACACTTTTTACCTTTATAATAATTTCGCTTTTCGATCGCCAATCACCATATACAGTATATATAAAGATAGGCTTTTCAATTCCTGTGATTATGCCATCTCGCTCAGTTCAGCTCTTGGTTCAGATATCGTCAATATCTCCTTTCTTAACGCCATTATTTATGGCTTCATTAACTTCTTCAGACTCGTCTGCTGCAACGTTTACTCCGCAAATATCTCGCACTACGTCGCTTAATTTTGCTCATCAATAGTTCAGCTTTCAAAATATACCCTGAAAGGGTCTTCACTGTAATACTTATTAACTGCGGTCGGAAAGCCCGCTTCAAATTGACAGACTACATCCGGTGGCGTACGCAGAAAATTTCCGAGGGGTGGGCCAAGTTTCGTCACATCGTGTGTCGTCACAATCTTGTGACGTCAGACATCAACTTTAGGGGAAATGCCGAAGGCAAGACCATTCTGGGGGGTCCGGGGGCATGCCCCCGGGAAAATTTTACAAAATTACACCTAAAAATACGCATTTTTGTGCATTCTGGAAGCAAGTTTTAG
>JGI24022J15233_10002622_pt1 | contig 17050 bp, 14 predicted proteins | sample Ectturendosymbi2_FD_15233 | JGI IMG/M metagenome (IMG submission 15233)
CAGATAGCGACAACAATTGGCTTCAATCACTTCCGGAGACTGAGGGTTCGACCCTTGTGCAAGTGGAACCGCACCGGGGATCGTTCCGCTTCAAGCTTAACCTCGTGTATCAACATTTTCGTTTTGATCACAAGTTCTTCTCTAGTGCACTCACTGTTCCGTCAATGCCTAAAGCTTTCACAGATTCGTAACATCGCGAGTCGACCACGATAGGTACATGCTTGTAGGAAGTTACATCTGTGAGTAAAGACCGAAGAAAAGGAGTATACCCTTTTCACAACTGTTAAAAACTTATCAGAGAGTTCGGAAGAACCCACTGCATGAATGCCCGCAAGATTGAGCGAGTGAATCCCACAAGGAACAAACACGGTATTGAATTTATCTCCTTTGTTCTGCGTTGTACTCCAGAATGGATTTCTGATATTGTGGATGCAATAGGTGTACGGGAGTGCCTATCTTTGGGTATGCAAAACATTTTTGCCCAAATGCGATCTTGTTTTTCCTAAGTAATGTATAAAAACGTCCTAATTTTAAGACTAAAGCGTACCATTGTAAGAAAATGAAGGTGTCTGCATGTCTAATTACCGTGCAATCGTCAAATATCAGTAACAAATCAATTTGTGCGTTGAGTCGTGCTCCTGCAATTTTTCATGTACAAATTAAATTCAAGGCGGCAATGTATTGCCTTCCAGGTTTATTGATGTGGGTATCTCCGTCTCGTTGATGAATTACAATCTGACATATTTCTCAACCCTGAGTTTGAAATTATCATTGTTTATACACCTCATATATTACAAAATCATATAAATAAGGTAAATAAATGCAATCCTGAAAAGAGTGTTTCTACTCAAGGATTTACAACTTCTAAAGTCACGTTGTGAAAATCAAAACAACATTCCAGTTTAAACAATTGAATGTGTACTAAACACAGTATGCCAAGAAGAAATAGCAATATGGAACTGATTCAGACATCAATACTGCAGCCTATATGATCAACTACCGCGGAATGTGTACAAAAGCAAATTTCCAATGAAAGTTACTTATAACCTCAACAATAAATATTTTACAAAAATAGCAGTGCTTCGCTGGACTGCATTAATGAATTATGCTGTGTAATAGATAGTACAGTTGCCATTGTTCATAAAAGCTTCACTTTACAGCATCAAATTGAAACATTAAAATTGGGCAGGGTGCAACTTGTGAAATTCATTACATGAAACAAATGGAAAATACGAAAACCAAAACAGTATGAAATCACAGCTACAATAATACCGCACAAAATATTGAGGCTGCAGTTACTTGGTTAATTGTATTTATATGAACACTTCACAGTGAACAGATTCACACTTGTAAATCTCACAACATCAAGAAAATTTGAAATACGAAAACTGTACAGTATCATATCACAACTACACCACATTTGCAGCTGCAAATTGATTAAATAGGCCTACTACATCCAACAATGATAACTTCACGGTATTGAGTCAAACCTGCATTATCATTAAAAAAACAATTCACAGCCACTTTAATGAAGTAGGCCTACAAAAGCATAACAGCAACAAATGGAACCTCAAAAACTTCACAGCATGAAAAAACCTGAAACATGAAAACTTCACAGTATCAACTTATATCTTTTACAGTTTCATTTTTGTTGTTATAGGTAAAAACCACTCAACAACATCACCAATTTGATGTTCACAAAAGTTAGGGTTAGTTAGAATGGTGAGCTACCACTACATGTTCCTAATTTTAAAATATTTCGAAGTCTACCCAAATTTGAATAAGGTTGTTTCAATTAGCCCAAATTTGATTTGGGCTGTTGCAATTTACCCATATGTCTACAACATGCAAATCTGAATGAATCTTTTCTACATTACCCAGATCTTTCCAATAGTACCCAAGTTTGAATGAAACTGTTTCAATTACCCCAAATTTGATTGAGTTTGATGAAATTTACCCAAATGCTTCTAATTTCATATAGATTTGATTAAAGCTTTTATAGTTCACTTAGATGTTTACAAATGTAATTCAATGAAGCTTTCTATATAGACCAACTTTGAATATGACTGTTTAAAGTTACCCACAATTCAATGAAGCTGTTACAAATTGCAAATGTGACTTGGCTGACGGACTTTACCCAATTATTTCCAATTTATGCAGCCTAAATGTTTTTAATTCCACCGTAATTTGTATAAAATTTTTCTCATTTGCCCAGATTTAATTGAAGCTTTTGAACCATACCCAAATGCTCCTAATTTACCCAAATGTTTCTGATTTTACCCAAAACCTGAATGAAGTTTTTAATTAGCCCAAATTTGATGAAGGCTGTTGGATTCCCAAATGATTCTAGTTGACTTAAAAGGAAGTGACTATCTTGCCATCATATAGTGTCTATTTTGCCATTAGAGGCAAACAAATGGCAAAATATTCTCAACAAAGCTTTTGCCATTTTGCACTGTAAAAAATGGGTTATTTTTGTAAGAATTGGAGTAATTCACTTTGAAAGATACGCCAAAATCAAGGGCAACGTTTACCTTTGCCCAAATCAGGTGAGGTATTGCATGTAACTTACCAAACCAAAAATGTTTTTACCCCAATTAGGGTAACTTCAGAATATTTGGGGTAATTCTTGTTGTTGCCCAAAGATATGTTGTGTGATACCTCTTTGTTACCCATGAACATGAACTGTGGCAACATAGACACTGCCTCAGTTAAATGTAAATGTAGCTGTATAATTTGCCCAAATGTTCAAAATTTTTGCCCGAATAATGGCCAATTTTCCAGCGTTGGGGATGCGACCGCATCCCCATGCCGTCCGCTTATGGTGAATGCACTGTCATAAGCTTGACCTCTGTACATCTTCACGTCCAAGTCATTTTATATCATGGTTTATTAGTTCTGGCCAACTAGCTGCATCATTCGATAAAATAGTTATATCATCGTTTCCAGCTTCAGCTTCATATGCTTTACTTATAATATATTGCTCTCAATATCTGCTTCTTCATTGTTTCTGATTTGGCCAGGGTTTGTTTCTTCTTCAACCTCCGGTATTGATTCACTGGTGTTAGAAGTGCTAACCTCGTGCATCTTGTTTGGTGAAATGGTGTCCGAACTGCGAAGAGATGTTTGCGAACTTCAATATAGCCCCTTCGTTCTTTTTCAATTCGTCTTTCCTAGCATTTCTCTTTTTTCTGAAGAACATCCACTTTCTTTCGCACACTTCATTTGCAGGTTGAAATGCTTCACAAATAGTTTAAATTTAACCTCACTGAAAGTTGTTTCAACTGCAAACCAAAAGCTGGATCTATTTCGTGCACTTTTCTCGCAAATACCGAACAACTTCACATAACAGAGCATCAAGTGGTGTGGGTATATCATAGAGTTCCTTTACGACGTATGCGACTGAGACATAATCATATGTAACAATGATAGCTACACGTGACCATTCAATTATTATTTCGGGTCAAGAACGTGAACTAAGCGTGTGCAAAAATGGATAAAGTGCAGTAGTTGCGGGATTTAGGTGGATGCCTTCAACAGAATAACGAAGAAAAACAATTTGAATTCAGGAAACAAATATAAAACACGAAAAACTTTCAACTTACAATATTCTTGTAAGTACTTTCTACATTGTACTCTTTCAGGCCATTTTTTTGCTGCCTCCTCTGATTCTGCCGCCACTGGATAAATCCAGAATGTCCAAATGGCTGCTACGCCATTGGTTCCAACCACGAATTCCACCTTGACACAGAGACAAGTACGCTGTTGACAGCCAACTGGTTTCGTCAAAATATTCTTACTACAAAACACATAAAAATAAGACATCTGCCTACAGATTGGTGACTACTGACTAATCCGTTTTTGTGGTAGCTTATGGACATTTTGTGATTGTGGTGTAACCATAACAGAGTTATGCAACTACTATTACGAGTCTCATGCCCACCTGCAGCGTGGACAGGGTGAGAATTATTCAAATGTAGTATGCAGTTAACAGCAGCGGCACCAGTGGCACCAAAAGTAGCAAAGCAGCGCCGCAAATAGGTGTGCATCGGCGTTTAGGGCGTGTACCTTCTACCTGATAGTAAGATGTATCGTAACAGCAGGCGTAAAACTTATTTTGCATAATATTCCCAACAAAGTCGTTCATTTTAATATTCACACTGAAGTTTCCTCTGAGTGACACTCAAAAGCTGACTTTTCAACCCTGCGTTGATTTATGACTGTCTTGCCATAAGCAAAACACGCACAAACTCTACACCTAAACAGGTTCAGACAAATAGACAATGAGCAATATAATTCTCACACAGATCCTTGCACAGTCTACGTTAAAATTTATATCATCATCACCTCAGTGTAACTTAATCATTCGATTGTCATGTCGACTGTCAAATCCATCAACAAAATCATCTAAATCTATTTTTCAGCTCGTACCTTTCAACTAAAAGTAGATCAATGTTACCCAATCTTTCACTGGTCATGGATTTTCTGGGAATTGTTTTCACTAATTTCATTTTTGGAAAACTTCTCTCGCATGAAGCGCTCGTGGCGGGAAGAGTTACAGCTACCAGCAACAATCAAACGCAGCATTTTAAGTAGGCTAGCTATAAATGAAAAAACATGTTCGAGCGATATAGGTAGCTTTGACTCCTTCCGAAGCAAATTCTGTGCCAAAGTTTTTCATGTTTTAAATAATTTTCACTAAATGAATATGATTTGCGAATTCTTTCGAGTGTTTTTCACATAGAAATGTTTGACCGCCTGGGCAAAGAGCTGAAATACGCGAAAGAATTGCTTCTGAATCATCACAGAAAACTCGTAGAAAATTCTATGAGGTTGCAGCACATGTGTGAGTAGATTTAAAACTGTAGTCACAAACCACTTACGTAAGGTGTTTCGAAGTCATATACTGTAAATAATTAGGCAGCAGAACGCAATACTGCAGCCAGGATAAATTCGTATAAATTAACTGAAACCAATTCTAAATGTTTTCACAAACCTTTTGCTACTGGGACAAACAACAATCTGCTGACAGTGATATATTCCAGTTCCATCTCACGCTGAAATGCACGAAAGATCAATCTTCCCATTTCTGCGCCTGTTTCTTAGTTTCGAAATGAATTTTTCAACACCACGATCGTGGTCTAGTGTTGCCACTGAGGGTCAGTCTCGTTAACATCAGATTGCTGCTTTCTTCAACATCAGATAACATCAGATTTTTACTATAACGTTTCATACAATGTAAATGCTTCTACTCCCAGTACATAACAAAGCGCGATAAACGTCGTTGAATCCGAACTACAACGAAGGGTCGTCATTAAATGGAAAAGTCAGTCGTTCGTAACGAAAAATATTAATCCCTACGCTCTGGTGCTTCAGTATGGAATGATAACGAAACATATATGAGGGCGAGATGTTGATGAAAAAGACTTAATAACTACGAGTCGAACCTATTTTTATCTCAAAAAGACAGGAAATATGGAAAACAAAACAAGAGCCTAGTCAACATCAGATTTGTTACCAAAACATCAAACATCAGAAATTTCTCTGAAAACAGCAAATCTGATGTGAAAACGTCAGAGGTGGCAACACTGTCGCGAGCAACTACATGTTTGTGTCGTCATAAACACTCTAGTTACCCGACCATCAAGCACTACAACACATCTTATCATGCATTTGGTAAATGTTGAATGTAGGCTAGAGAGTTTCTAAATTATCGTTTAAAATGTTGCTGGCCGAAAATTTTTTACTGTATATGTCAACCAAACGAATTTGAACGGGAAATTAAGAAAAAAACTGGGGGACCAAACAGGGGCAAAGCGAAAATCTGGGGGGGCGTTGGTCCACCCAGGCCATCCCCTTAGAATCGCCACTGGGCAGAAAATATTTTTTCTATCACTTAATCAAGTGTCATATTTGTGTTTGTGATCTAGTTTAGAAAAGTACTTTGCGAAAATGGTTGGTAGTTTTCCCTTGTGATACTGAAACATAAATGTACCAATTTCTAGTTCATATATTTTTGTTATTGGCAATTTTTTGGAAGGTGGGTTAGAGCAGCAGTTTGATATTGATTTAGATTCAATGATCTTTATTATCTTTTGATGCATTTGCTTTAATGCAGCTATGTCTAACTCGCGGCCCAATCGAAGGTTTCGTGCGGCCAAGTTTAGGTTTTCGCTGTAGTAAAAGTGTCCCAGACAATGATAACCTGTCTTTATTATAATAATGTTGAAATGACGGTTTTGATGCAGTTGGTCCTCAGTGCCACTTTATCGCGTCTGTTGCCATTGCAGTTTGGATTTGAACGTTTTCATTACCAAAGAGAAGCCATTCAATGTGCGGCCCGCATTACTATGTCGTTCAATGTGCGACCCTGGTTAAGATTATAGTGACGCAGTGTTTGGCTCAGTAAGCCATTTGGTTTGGACATAGCTGCTTTTTGTGACTTGAATGCTGTTTTCCCAGCACGGCCCCAACTAATAATTCCATAAGTTGGATGTGAGTATACCAATGAGTAGTACATACTGGAAAGCATTGCTGCGGGTGGTAAACCTTTTTATCTTTCGAATGATTCCCAGTGATTGTGCTAACTTTTTGCAAATACATTGAATATGTATTACCCAAGTTAGTTTCTTGTCAAGTATTACGCCAAGGTATTTGTACGTGTCTACCTGCTCTAGGTCTTGCAGTGAAGATAGGCTTATGTTGATCTGAGGATCCTTTATGTCTTTCTTGTTGTTGGATTGAACGATCATGTTGCTTTTAGTGTGATTCAGGCATAGTTTGTTCTTGAATAGCCAGGTTACTATTGCACCGAGTTGTTCATTCACATTATGTAATAAAGTTTATAGGTTTGGCCGAGACATTAGCAAAATAGTATCATCTGCAAAAAGCCTTGTGATAAAATTGGATGCTTGCGTAAGACATTAATCTAAACTACTGTATAAACAATAGAGGGCCCCGCGTTGATCCTTGAGGTATCCCAGTTTTGACTTGATATGGGTTAGATACAACGTTGTCCACAACTGTGTGTTGGTTCCTATTTGTAAGATAGGGCGTTAAAGGTAATATCCTTCAAACACAAAAATTGGAGAGGAGAGTTTGCACAAAAATGGGTTTAGGTACTTCGTTGCGTATAAATTCACTGGGAGACGAAAGACGTAAAATTGCGTCATTCGCTGTTCACGAGCAGAGTGTATATTAACTGCCCTAAAGCTATGTTGCATTAGATCAGCTTCATCGGCGGTGAGTCTGCTTTTCTAGCTGTCACTTTGGGTGTGATTTTCAAACATGCTGTTTTGAGCGAAGTGCCAATCATTGTTTTAGCTTCACGAATGCTTAGGCGATGGATGTCAAGCGCGTTGGATAGGCTAACGACCCCTGATAGTTTGATTGCATCTGTTGCAAGAGAACATTTAGATTTTGTGTAAATTTAATGACAAGCACAAAAAGCCCCTTAAATTAACTCGCAAACAATTTTGTTTCAAATGGTAAAGTTTTGTTTCAAATGGTAATGCATTCGTAAAAATTAAGGTGATGCCTGATTGGTGCATAATTTATACATTATCTAATCATTTTTCGTAGGTAGCGGATCACATCGGGAGCGAACATCGCGAAGTAGTGTTCACCATTCAAGAAGCAATCAATGCCGTGCAAGATGCTATCTACTCCACGGAATCTTATGACGTCATAACCATTCGCGGAGCCACTCGTAAGGGAAAAACTTCACGATCAGCTCCCACGTGACGAAAATAATGTGGACCTTGCGTTTTTGTCAAACAGTAAACCCTTGCATTTGCGCTGCAAACGAAGAACAGGGACGCAGAATTTTGGTGGTCTAAATATGTGCACATCAAACTGTTTCAGCTTCCGACCAACTTTGACTGAAAACATTTTGTGCTGCCCACTATGAGATATTGCGGTAACACAACAACGATGAAATCGAAATGAGAAAAAGAAACAAAGTTTAAACAACACATGCAATTTTCTGCTTATGGAAAACTTGAGCTTGCTCATTCGATTTCGTAAGAGTTCCCGATCTAATCAATAGAAAATCTGATAATTTTCAAGAAACGTTTTAGCTATAGCCTATACCGAAATATTATAACATTTTGAAATGTTTCGCGGCACTCCTGAAGGAACTACGCGGACCACAGTGGGCCGCAGCCCAATGGATGAGAAGCGTTAGTTTAAATCTTATGACGCGGTAGTAGCTAATTTTTAGCTCAGCCCCAAAATACATGAAAACCCCTAATAATGAAATTTTACCACCAGCTTGCCGCAAAGCCGCATATTGCGCGAGCAGCAGATACTACGTGAATGGCAGTCACTTCATGGTGCCTTACAAAAAAGGCAGGATAAGAACCCTTCACCATTGGGGATACACACGTCTCCGTTTTTCGGATTTTCATCGTCGATTGGTTTTGTGCTCGTTCTGGAAAACCAGTCACGCCGTAGGCAACCCACAAAACGTTGGGAGAGGACGTAACCCGCGAAAACGTCCGTTTCTCAAACACAGCGATAATATTTTTCTTAAGTCTTAACTTTATCAGTGAAAAAATCAGAATTTTTGGTCGGACATCAGAAATTTTACAGACGTCAGAATTCTACCTTTGTTCTTTATAATTCGAGATACACTGAAATTAGCCTGACCGCTATTTGATAGTTTAACAGTCTAATTTGGGATGACATCCCGGTTTGCAACAGCAAAATCAGTCACTTTGCTTTACCACGTAATTTTTTATGCAAAACATCTAAGCAAAAACTGTACGTGCAGTTTAACTCAACTTGTATCTGTATGTTATAGAAAGGTAGAAATCTGAAAGTATGCCACGTGTCACAAATGTAAAGTTCTAACAGTTCAAAGCAAGTTCCTTTGGGAAGTTAACTGCAGGCTTTTCACTGAGGTCAGGAGAAAGGCACCAGGATTTCAAACCTCAGTTGCGAGATCCTCATCTACGTACATTTCGTTGACATTCATGTTTAAACATTCGAAAAATCAGTCAAACGCTCCACTTTTTCCGGAGTGTTGCGTGTGTGCCACATGGTTTTGGTCAAATTTTTGTTGTTGAAGTTTTGCACAAAATTTAGTGTTCCATAGCTTCAAAGCTAGAAACGCAGTTTCACCGTCAGCTTGCCAACAACTGCCTGAAAGTAAGTGTCACCTCGGTTGAGTTGCAGACGGTGATAACGACAGCTTATGACATCCCTAATTGAGCAAACGTGTAAAAACATTCGAGCGGCGTGATTAAAAGTTATTGAACCACCTGCGTGAACTGCACAAAATCATGTCTTTGCAAACAGTTTTAACGTAACTTTTCCGCGAATTTTGTCAGGTTTTGAAATCATCGCGTAGTTGTCTTTGTCCTTCCAAAACCAAATACATTTCATACGAATCATTAAATTCGCCTGCATTTTGAGTACAAGCCAATACGAAAGGTGTAATGTGCAAATGATCATCTATATTCTACAGGAAAGCCAGTGCGATTATGCTTCCAGAATAAAACCGAAGAATCAAGAAGTTCATTGCACTTTGTGACGAAAACAAATGTCCGTTGTAAAACAGAAAACTTCGCAGTTTTTTTCATTACAGCAAATATTTTACACAGGCACCATTTGTGAGGGGGTCGTGAAGGTGATTATTATGACGATTTCATCGTGTTATCTTTGTCTTTGTTATACAAACGTGGAAAAAAAGGAACAGAGATGTTGTTTCTACACAAGCAACGCAGATTTTCTGTTGCATCTGATGTTAATAATTTGATCTGTTTCATTATACGCCCCAGACTTTGATGCCGAGTGTACCCAGCAAGCAGACCGTTTCGGAAAGCTTGATTTCATCCAAATTTTGTTGGATCCTCTCCATGACCTTGTTTCTCAACCAAAACCTTGACCTTAGATCGTGCGTCTTAAAATATCACCATATCAGATCCGTTTCTAACTGCTATTGTTTTTTATTTTCAGCTATGTGCCTCCTCTGCAGGTACATAAGCGAAAATACTGACAACATCGTTGTTATGTCGGGAGAGGGCGCTGATGAACTTGCTCAAGGTTATATATATTTCCACAAGCAGCCTACGGCAGAAGATGGCGATATTGAAAGCAGGCAGGTTTACCTTTTACTTCGGATAATTGTGGTAGTTGCTCGATTGATTGCTAAAGCAGTCCTTGGCGTTCGTCAAAAGTTTTTTTAATCTAGTTACAGAATTTCTGTTTCCACTAACCAAGCACTTTGCTTAATTTATTGCTAAGTCATTTTTTGAGGAAAGTGATTTTAAATATTTTATTAGTATTCATGTTGAGGTGTTTTATCGCGCCATTTAACCCCATATTCAAAGTTTTTGTTCGGATTCCGTGGTCCAAAACATTTTTATTTAGTGTCTCCATCAGAATTTTCATTTGCCAAATCAGTAAGTTTATGTTGGTTCCAAGAAATATTTTGTGATGGTCCACCTCTAAATATACCAGCGGCTTCTGCAACGGCGTTTTCCACTGCTATGCCATGTTTGTGAATTGCATCATTTACTGCAGTGTTAAAAGGATCGGTTGCTTGTTCTAAAAACATGCATTTCCGATTTTTGAAGCGTTCCCTCAAATTCACACCATCTTGGTCTACTTGAGGATTTGCCATTCCAGTCACTCTGTTCCTGCCCAAGGACAAGTCATTTCTCATCCAGTTACTCCCGTCACGTTTCAAGAAATATTCATTAACAAAACGAAGACGAACAGCATCGTTGTCTTGCTGAGGTTCACCTTAATTTGAAATCCTGTTTCCAGCCATAGTTACTCCTCTATGCACATCACCTCCTTCAAGTGAAAGTTTCGTGTTTGCTACAGAAAACACCAATCCCTGATTCGCCGCATCATTTGCTTCGTCTGCCCATTTCACGTTTTTTTATTAAATGTCCATTCATATTCAAATCACCCACACCAACAGTTTTTGAATCAATGTAAGATTTATTTGCACAATCGCCTTCGTCAACTGGAGATAAAACATTTTCAATCGCTTTTTGCTTCGTATCAATCAGGGTGTTTTTTCGAAGAAATTTTTCGTTTACATGTTTTCTTCTAACTGCGTCGGTTGGGCTTTGTGCTGAGCCGAGACTTGAAATGTTTTTTTATTCTGTTGTTAGATTCGGTAAAACCGTTCAGAACGACTTGTCTGCCAATGTCGTCTGGGGAAATGGGCAGTGGTATAGGAGCTGAGAGCGCAGGAGTGAAAGCGCACCCCCAACAGTTTTGATTTGTCAAAAATTTGGGCAAAACCTCAAAAAATTTGGGCAAAGAAGTTTTCACACTTTTTAACAATGTTAATGAAATTATACTTCTTTGTTATTGAGTGTATAAATAACGGTTTATTATGTCATAGAAAATACTTTAAATATATATAAAATCAACAAACTGCTTCTAGTAACTTTATTGCTATAAGAAGCAGTTTGTTGATTGTGTTACTAGAAGCAGTTTGTTGACTTTGTGTCTAGTAACTTTGTTACTAATGGTTTGTGAGAGTTGATGAGTAACTGACTCACTTGAAAGTTTGGGCAAAAAAGGCATTTCCTTTAATTGCTTTATTTGTACCCTGAGGTAATGGAATATGCTGCAGAGCACCTACTTCATATTAATAGAGTCCATGTCAGGCAAGTACAGAAAAGCTTTTGTTTTTAATTTTAACTACAGTGTTTAGATGAACACAGTTTTCCATCCTGTTTGTTCTATATGCTGTAGGTGCAGTGGAACAGACAATGTTGTGAGACTCACGGCGTAGTCATAATATAAATAATAAGATACATGTTACATATATCACATTCACATATACGTCTTCAGAGAAGGAAGCGGCTTTAGGCTTACTTCAGCTAGGTGTGAGGTTCCTTGCTAACCGCAGCAGCTGGTATGTGAATGGAACGCCAAACTTCAGAACTGTGAGGCAGATGTACGAGACTACTAAGTCAGCTGACTTCTGACGATGTTCTTGCACAGCCCAGCGTACTTTTTGCCGTTGGGTTATTAAGAACTGAATTTCAATTATCAAATGTTCTATTTTCAAGTTTATGGCAACTTGGTAGATGAAAGTATAACGTATCAACAGCTACAGAAAGTTTGTATGGAGAAAGTTTGTCGCACAAAAATTTTTCGGGCAAGTTTTGGAAAATTTGGGCAAAATGTGCTTTGCACCCACAAAAAGGTACCTGCTCTTACACCTGTGGATGAGTGAAATGGATGTTACTGATCGTGTCGATCCAGCGTTCACGCCTTTTCTCATCATGTACATCTGTCAGTGCAGACGTCGAGGACTGGATGGTGTCTGGGCTGTCTGCGTCCTGGTATTCGTTCATTGGTGTATAACCGATTACACTTTTCGTCATACACGGGGATATAATTTTTCCGAAATCCTCTAGGAGTCTAGGGATTGTTTGCTTGGCTACAGTTTTCAGAGTCTTTGTGAACTGTTTGTAGGTGAAAATGATGTTGTCATTCATCCATCTTTGGTTTGGGAAGATTAGCAGCAAGGTTGTTGGTTAGGTCTTCATATCTTTCCCAATCTGCTTTATTGAAGTTTCATCTAGGTATGGAGCTGTTCTGGTGAAAAGAATGAGTGGCGCTGTACGAATCAGAAAAGGCCGGTGCTGAGAGTGAGGAAACTGTTCGGGGACTTCTCTTGTACAATAGATGTGATTCCTCGTTTGTGTGTTGGGAAAGTTACATCAGGGATCGTTCCAGAGTTCCATCTTGCAGACTGGAACGAGGTGGCTTGTTTTGGATCATAAAGTGTATGAAGGTTGTTGGTGCATGACCATTCAACCAAAAGGTTGCCATTCATGGCGACAATTGAAATCCCCGGCAATGTTGCACTGTTTAGAAACACTAGGCAGCAGAAATAAATTGAGAGTGGCAGATGGAGGGTGATAAACGTGTAAGACATGAATTCCACTACATTGGTAATTATCTATTGGTTAGGCTTCCGTGCGTTAGAATAGCCAATAAGTGAGAACGAGATGGAGGACCGGACAAAGATGGCGCCACTGTGATGTCCGCTTGGGATATGATCAGCCAGGGTGAATCCGTATAAGTAAGTTGGTCAGGCATGATTTGATGCAGGGTTGCGGAGCCGGAGTCGTAAGGAGTCGGAGGTTTTCGGGTGGAGTCGGAGTCGGATTCCTAACAACACTGGAAGTCGGAGTCGGATTTTTTTGTTCGACTCCGACGTCCAATTGGATCATTTTTTTACATCAGACTCCTAAATTGGGAATTCCTGTTGAAATGGTACAACTTCTTCTGAAACTTTTGTTGAAACAGAGATTTCTTGCTGTGCACCACGATTTCCATTGATTTTGAGAGCCAAATTTCATTCCCTTTATGTTAAGGTGTCAGAGTCGGAAATTTTGAAAAGGTCGGAGTCGGAAATTTTGGAGGGTCGATGTCGGTGTCGGGAGTCGGAAATTTTGGAAAGGTCAGATATTTTACCTCCGACTCCGCACCCCTGGTTTGGTGTCTCTCACTCCAAGACAAAAAGTTGTTTCGACTCGGTGTTTACATTTGTCTTAATTAAAAAACAATAAGCAAACAGCTTCTTTGAAATCACTTCTCTTGCCTCAACATCTAATCAAGAAAACACCATGAAGCTGTTCGTGACAGTCAGGGTCGGCCTCAGCGAGTGCGGGGCCCAATGCAAGACTTAGGCGCGGGGCCCCTTCAAGCAGTTGTGTTTTGACGTCATCGTGCTCAGTCAACCGAGCTATGACTTTTGTGATGAAGGTATATTAACCAAGTAAGGCAAGTTATTATTATTGGAGTTGATATATATGTACAGTACATAATAACACAACAGTTTCTTATATTTGGAGGGCTAGTAGCTACCACCATGTTTATGACTAATAGCATGCTGCTGTCGTGGACATTACCGGTACCAACGTAATGAGGCCGAAAATTGCAAAGGAAGCTCTGCAATGGAGATACGAGCGGCGAGCGCAAGTGCAAAGTTACGTCAATCAAACCGAACTGACTAGCGAATTGAACATACAATGCAATTACTTCATTCTTGTTGAACGGCACTTTCGTTCGAAGAACAACCGACTCGGAGAAAACCACCAACATGAACTGAGTACCTTTCTCGTTTTCGGAAACCACAACGGCAGACGCGTTCTTGCGTAAAGGTAACGTCTGGGCGCACGATCCGCTTTATGACGCAATACACGAAAAAACAGACTTCACAGAGAGAAACCCATGCATCCGCCCAAAGTTCCCCAAAAGCCCAATTTTATAATTATTCATAATGCATGGACTTTGAATGCCAACTGTTTTGCTCTTTATGAATTAGAAATGTAATGTACAAAGATTTTATAACTACCACGTCACAAATATACAAACACTTACGAAACGCAGTATATAATGCGCTTGCTTGATTGATGAAATAGCAGCACATAGTCCCGCAATACAGTGGCGTAGCCAGCCCAAAAATTTTTTGGGGGGGAAAAAATTCAGGAGCCCAAAACGTTTGATTTTAGGCGAACAACACCATTTTGTTTCGAAAAACGCCTCTCAAACCACAAAATGACTATACGTTCAAAAAATTTGGGAGGGCATGGCCCACCAGGCCCTCCTGGCTACGTCGCAATATATTGATAAACAGAAACGAGTGTGCCAGATAACATTCACAATTTTTAAGCTGTAAAGCAGCTTTTTAAGTGTCCTTTACGTTTATTGACCTGGACTTTGAAGTAGTGGATTTTCTACCTTTTTACGTTCACAAATAGGCAAAACACAATGAAAGCATGGTGGGCGTCAAATGATAAAAGGACTTCCACGACCGACAAATAACGCGAAACAATTTTATAGACAAGGAAAGGAGACAAATTTAAGTGCAAACACTTCACAAAATTTTGCGCTGGTTTGTATGAAATTGTTGGGAACCACGGATTCAACCTTTCATCATTTGTCATTTGTTTCAGTTTTATAGAGTTAGATGTAATTTTATTATGACAAAACATTAAAATATCTAGTCTATGTTAAAATCTTCAACGAAGCAAAACTACAAGCCTTTGTCAAAATGCAGATGACTTGCAACCAACCAAAAGCTTTCCAAAACAGAAGGATCTTTCGAGAACTAAACATCTTTCGAGAACAACGTTACGTTGGAAGAAATGCCATCAACGTTAACACGACAGACACTCGTCTTGACCTGCTCATTGCGAGTTGAATCACCACACACCTCCTTTGCAATAGCTGTAGGTCTACTGCAGTCTTAACTGGCACTCGTAACAACCAAGTTCTATCCATAAAGAATGGGTTATGATGGATCGCAGATATAATGTCCTAGCATGAGAATTGAGCACATTTGATAACGTTCCATAATTAGAAGAAATTCATAGTTCGTCCAAACGAGATTCAATGAGATTTATAAGCCGTTTCTATATTTCTCTAGCGCAAGGAGTATCTGACAAAAATGTACAACCTGCTCAACCACCATGGCGCAGGACCCCCAGCGGCGCGGGGCCCAACGCAACTGCATCGGTTGCATCGGCTTAAGGTCGGCCCTGGTGACAGTCTTTGAAGACGCAGTGATTTGGAGTTTAGAGCATTCTAAAATTAATCATGACGACCGAGTCGAAACAGGTTTTCATCTTCAAATGATTGAAATCATTAACTTGGTATTATATGTTTACCGTTTTTCCAACTTTTTCAGGCGTTTGCTTGAGGACCTCTATATGTACGACGTTCTGCGCATGGACAGAAGCGCATCGGCGCACGGGTTGGAAGTTAGAGCTCCCTTCCTCGATCACGCCTTGGCTTCGTATTTCCTGTCTCTGCCACCCGAGTTGAGGTCTCCAAAGGTAAATTATGTAAATAAAACTGCAACTGAAATCAGAATATCATCAGATTTTGTACGTTTTGCGTGGTGATTAAGTTCAGTGAGTATAATTTTGCTTTATGATTTCATGTTTATAACTCATTCAGATATCACGTGTCACTTGTAATGATATGTGTGAAATTTGTAGAGTGCACCTTTTTAAATTTTCCGAATCATGTCAGACTTTTAAACGACAAGACGCATCCTCTGTTGCAGCGGTGGTCTGCGCTTCACTTACTCAGTAAAAGCAACCAGACAACCTTTAGTCTTGCGGCAAGCATTTGAGGAATTTGCCTGCTTGGTTCTGCTTTCATCCTTTTGCGATCATTCAAACTTGTGCATATCATTCAAACTGCGACGAGTTCAACTGCGTACGCCACTACCATGAGTTCACAAATAAAAGCAACCATTAAAGTTGTGTGAATCATGGACATCATTACAGAAAGTTTTAGTGTGAAATTTAAATTCTACCATAACCTTCACTCACCTTAAAAAGAGATTTTATTAATCAAAGCCTGTGGATTTGATTGCGCTTATTGAAGTAAATTATTACATCATTATTAGGAGCAACAAACATGAAATGCAGAGAAACCGAGAACCCGAGGTTGTCCAGCCGGTTGCCCCTCGACGGTTTTTAATCTTTCAAAATGTTGGACTGTGTAGCACCTTTTGAGGTCACGGCTAGCGTAAGAGGTTGCGTACAACTCATCCCCTGTGTAAAGACAGGTTTTCATCGGATATTTTTATGTGAAATCCTTCGCACAAAACTCCTATCATTTCATCGCAATCTGTCGCAAACTCGCTTTGCAGAACAGCCGCATTTTTCATATAACTGGAAGTTATCTTTTGTTGGAAAATGCGGTGATTTTGAAAGTTTGCGATGATGAATCTCAGCAATCAAAACTAAACCTTTTTTTACCGAATGAATGGTAACTGCGTTTTTTTCTAAACCTGCCATACGTCGCAGTGCGTTCTGCGATTGCCTGTCCTCCACCGAAACCCAAGCAAAAGCAAACGTTTTCTTCCACCGAAAACAAACTTTTTGTGATCCCAGCCAACCTATCACAATGTTTTTTTGCGAATAAACCCAGATCTTGCGGAGATTTATAGCAAGCATGCAGGGGCGCAGCCAGGATTTTTCTAAGGGGGGGGGGCTGAAATTATGGAAGCAAAAAGCCTTGAAAAGGAAAAATCGCTTGTGATGACAAT
>JGI24022J15233_10002624_pt1 | contig 17045 bp, 13 predicted proteins | sample Ectturendosymbi2_FD_15233 | JGI IMG/M metagenome (IMG submission 15233)
ACCTGACGAGATCACTCTCGTCGTCACCGTTAGCAAGCACAATCAACTGTTCACCAGGTTCACAAGCATTATTAGAGGTCACTCACCAAGATCACTCCATCCGGATCACTATTATTGCTTGTTCGCACCACATACATAATGGTGTTATTCTTCACGCACATCCCGTTCGTGGTGAATCACACAATCAACGCAACACCACCGGAGAGGTTGCAACAGTAGTGTCTACATGAATATAATTTCTATCGTACTAAGATTACTAGCTATATATTTTAAACAAAATAATAAGGCCTAGCAAGATGTCCTAAAACCTATAGAATAGCAATATTGGAATAAGACTTAGCTCAGTAGCTGATGGCTGAGTAAAGTACATTTGACTTTAGTGTGGCACATGTTGGTGCAAAATGTTTTTAAGAAGGCTTGACCACAGCTTTGGCTAATTTTGACCTGAGGTAAGTGTAGGTAGTGACTCATTACAATCAAATCAAAGTCTGTTCGGTCAAGCAATGAAATAATTTAGAAATTGATAGAAATTTATAGAAGCTTAACTCGCTTTCAAGCAAGTTTTAAAAGACAAACTTCTGTAATGTAACGTGCATGACTTTATGTAGAATTTTTTTTAAATTTTAGATTTGCCAAAATTTTGTCAGAATGAAGATACTGCAGCGGTTATTCATGGTGCAATAAAGCAGACTGATTTTTCTCATCACATGTTTCAGGGTCATGTCCATGGCAGTTATTTGCATGTCCAAGAAAAACAGGCTTGCTACAGGCAGAAAATGTTATAGCTGTCACTACTGTAACATAATATAAGGTATAAGGATTTTTGAAAACAATGGAGATAAAATTCTTGAAGAGTATTTTTGTTGCTCTTTGCTTTATTGTGATGGAAAAGTAACAAGTTTTGTCACATATCAGGCTAACTTACAGACCAGGGATTGGCCTAAATTTCAGAAATGTAGCCTTGTTTCGATATGTTTGGTCGAAAAAATTTTTGTTGGCCTTTTGGTCTTTTTTGGCTTCATCTCAAGTTGGTTGGCCTTCAAAATTTATTTGGCCTTTTTTCACTGAAGTAGGTTCCTGTGAAGGAGTATGTAACTATTCCATTTTTTCGGGAATACTTTTGCAAATTTTTTGTGATAAATGCTATAATAGGCCGACACCTGCGTTCTTATATTAGTAATATTTTGTGTAATCACTGAAAATGTGTGCACTCACTGCACTGCAGTGTGCATTGTGTTGTAATTGTAAAGCACTAAGCAAGCTCAACGCTTGCAGACAGGCTCAGGCTTGTGTCTCCGCAATAGAAATATGACAATGACGTCAAAAAGTGGAAGGGCTGTAATTATTCTGGTCATATGTACAGGAGTGAATGAGAGATGATTTTCGCATAAGTGCAGTAAGCTGCCATTGGATCAGTATGCAAACTATCGCACTATTGTACCCAAAGTGTGCAATCTCACAAGCCATGAAAAGTGAGAGAAGTATCAGTAATGAGCTCCAGTACAGTGCAAGGCTTAATCGTAATTTCGAAGAACATTTTTTTATATTCTTGTAATTTAAATGTTTCTCTGTGACAAAGGAATGGCAATACCGCAAATACATTTCAGCATTTTTCTGGCTTTTAAAACAATCGGTTTGGCTTTTTCTTGACATTTTCATCTGGCAACCCTGTTTTCAGACATGGTATGAAGATACTGAAACTTTCTAATGGTGGTGCTAATTTTTGCATAGGTAGTCTTTCATTTGATATTCAATGCATTCAGATTTTTATTTTCAGCTGTCAATAAGCTTAGTTATAACAGCCCATGTGGAAGGAAACCAGCTCCAAATCCCTCAACTTTGAATATTTCATGGTTCCTAATCAGAAGAAGCAATAGCAGAACAAAGTTATGCGTCAATGTAACTTGGTCTATATCAGGTATACATACTCTGTTTGTGATGTTGGCCATTTGCAAACATGTCAAGCTTCTTCAATTTTAGTAAACCCAGGTGTTTGCTGATACATCAACTATATTGAGCTATGCATCAAACAATGTGGTTTGTTTGTTGGCAAACTATTATTTTTTACGGCGTTTATCATCTTTGATTCCACTTATTACATGCATTTTCGTTTTGGATGCTGTGTTGAAAGAGTAGTGTGTATGCCTAAGGTTACCGTGTTTTTTGGACTGTGAGGCGCACCGGATTGTAAGGCGCAGTATCAAAAATTGAATCCTGGCTGTTCTTTTTTCATACATAAGGTGCACTAATTGAACCAAACCTCAGGTAACATACGAGGACAGTTTCAACTCCCTCGAGAAAAATTATCAAAATGTTGGTAATTTGTATGAAATTGTTTAATGTTTGCGCAATAAACTCTTTCTCTCGGATTACAGTACATACCAGGGTGTTTAATCTGTCACACGTGCTTAATACCGTAGACACGACTAGAATAAAATAAAAGTTGTGCGCTTGTTTGAATCGGTGTGCACCAATGAAGCCAGGAGCCTTGCAGAGTACTGCAGTCTGTGGTAAGTGCTAGCCACTCTCGGAACAACATACGCTGCTCATTGCGACTGTTGTTGGTTAATCACGTAACACGATGGTCTGTTTACAAAAAAATTGTTAACTAGCAATTAAATAAATAGCATTGTTTACCACATAAAATTGGTTCTAGATGAGAAAGCACGACCAGATCCATTCATAAGGCGCACCTTCGATTTTTGAGAAACTTGAACGATTTTAAGTGCGCCTTATGTACCGAAATTACGGTATTCATACAAACTCAGTTTTACAAACAAATATATGCTCTAGTGGCAAAATGCCATATGCTTATTATTTATTCGTTCTCCTCGCTCTTTCTCTGGTGAGGGTAGCGTGGACAGCAGGCCTAGGATTAGGGTGCATTTGAAAATGGTGTTTTCGAAAGAGTTTACACAATTTTTTCAGCCCAATATTTCATGGCGTGCCAGTATGATACGTAAACAAACATGAAAAAATGCAAGTCAATCAGAACATTTCTAGGGGCTCCGTACAGCAATCTGATAATCACTTATTTCAAAAATATGCTTTAATTTAAAATCCCCTTCTTATTCCTTCTATGCTTCCATGTGGATACCAGTGACAAAAAGAGGTTGAAAACGTTAACGCAGATTCGTTATCAGTAGTATTACACGGATTTGCTTTCCTTTCACAAGATTTTCTTCTCAGATCTAGCTTCTCATCTCGTGCCTTTCAACAGCTTCACGAACATTTTGATAATTTTTCTCAATTTTGCGGCAGACAGAAAATCAGAACTCAGAACAAAAATCAGAACTCAATTTTGCGGCAGACAGAGAATCATTTGAACACCGCGTTCTGCAAGGTCATGAGTGCAATTTAATGATCAGGTTTTCTACTAGGAAGCTTCGTAACTGGCATTCCTTGGCCATTCACAAATTGGCTGATTCAAAATGCTCGTGAAAATTTTCTGTGGGTCGTCAGCGGTTTCAACTATAAAAACCTCTGTTTAAGTGACCTGCTGAGCTGGTGTCATTTTGAGACGTGTAGCCAAATTGGTGACTTTTGAAGACTGTGACAGATTTCTTGGAATTAATGCCAAGGTACCTGGCGCTGGGTGCAGATTCTAGACATTTTTAACTGTGTACCAGGAGGTGTGTGACTCGGCCAGGAAAAAGTGGGAAATTTGGGAATGTCATTCTGGGGAAATCTGACATGCTCGCGGGAAATTTTTCGCAGCAACACTATCAGCTTTTGAAATTTTTATGGAGTCAATAAAAAAATTGCGCTTGGTGCGAATTGACTTTCTGCGCAGCAGGTCGCATTGGTCGGCTTTCGGAAGTGGAGACGTTTGGTTCAAAGCGCACTCCATCCATCATTGTAGATTGCCAAGGGTCGAGGTAGTCCCGTCGTCACGGGGGGTTTTGGTGGGCTTAGCCCGCAAACACAGCTCCAAGCCTCCTCAAATTGAAATATGAAACACTCTAGATTAGTGCATTTTTTGTCAAATTTGAATATCAAGCCCCCCATTGACGGCTGTGTGGAGACGGTTCTGGGTCGAGGCATTCTACTCAAAGCGTACTCCATCCACGAATGGCAATAGCGGCAAGCGCAGTCGGCAAGGTAGTTTACTCGGCATAAAATTCTTAGTTGTCGTGCAAAGTAACTGAATCAGTAGTGACACGGGCTGAGCCAGAGTCTTTCATTACGATTTATAATATTGTAGAATGCAAGCTTGATTGTTTTGTACATTTGTGCCACCACCCACTTCGCTGATTGAAGTTGTTAACTTCGGGTCTATTCATTGGGCTTGGTCACTATTCAAATACTTTCGTTCCATGTCTGACCTTTCGCATTCATGTTGCAGGTTACCTGAATCAAAAACTAATGTTCTTAGCAAGCGTTCTCTCGACTTCGTTCTCTCGCGCTTTACTCGGGCTCATCCGCTAGAGCCCGAGCTGCCCTCTGCAAGTAGGCATTCAAGTATTTTTAATATATAATTCATATAAGATTAAATGTTTTTTGAAGCAACTCACTTGCATAGAGCAGTGATTTTCAACCTTTTTTGTACCACGACCCATTATAGTAACCCACTATAACCAACGACCCCCATCTAAAACTCGATGAAACCAAATGCAATACAGCTGTGTACGTAGGCGTACGATCCGGGGGGCTGCAGTCCCCCTCGGCTTGAAAAATATGCAGGGCAAGCGCAAGTTGCTCAAAAATTCTGAATGATAAAAAATATTTCAAAAAAGTGAAGATTTTCAGAGCAACTCTGATTTTTAGGACAAGCGCAAGTTGCTCAGAAATCCTGCATGATAAAAATAAATATGTTCAATGCAGTGAATTCAGGGCACACTCTGTTTTTCAGGGCAAGCGCAAGTTGCTCAAAAGTCCTGAATGTAAAAATATATTCAGTACAGTGAAAAATTTCAGGGCAAACTTTGTTTTATCGCCTATAAAGTTACATGATATAACGTTATAGGAGAATTTTTGTTACAGACGAAGCCGTTATATACGAATTCAACTGTATAGAACAGATTTAGAAGAGGTTTCAGTCAGGCCCCATTCGGATTAAACGAAAAGGTTAGATTCAGGGCAAATTTTTTCCGCTTCCCCCCCAGTAAAATACCATCCCGGACGCCTATGACTGTGTACATAAAAATCTACTCGCGACCCCTCCAAAAATGGTTCACGACCCCTCTGGGCAGTGTTCCCTCTGGAAATTTTACACTAAGCAAATGTTTGTTTCAGTGCTCATGTAGTTGCGCACCCATGTAGACCAGTGTTTCTCAAACTTTTTTTATTCCATCGCCCCCTTTTTACTCTCGACACGTCATTTTCGCTCCCCCCCAAGCCTGATAAAGCAAATACAAGGTAGTCAATTAAACAATTTTATTTAAAGAACGTGTTAAATAGCTCAACCAAGACATTAAACAGCTGAACTAAGCAACTGTTTTATGACGCTCATATTACGTTCAGAATTTTTGTGAAAATACCTCAGGGCTACGGAACCGGAGCATTTTGTGGTAAAATACATCAGTTTGCCCGGAGCTGGAGTTCAAAATAAAAATCAGGAGCCGGATCTCAGTTTAAAATTTTGGACCGGATCTGGAGCTGTGGCCGTTTGAAAGGTAGCTCCTGCTCCGGGTTCCTTCCTAGATACTAACGGTTTTGCCAAATAGACTTACGTGTGCGTTTTATAGCACACTAAACGCGATTGTTACGAGTTACGACACCACAGTGGATCTGCAAGCCTTTGATGTTTCTTCGGTTTAATATCGCTAGGCTATGACATCGTAGCTGGCAGGCGTGGTGTTATTCGGTGAAAAATGGTTCTCAAACACTGTTCTAAGTGCCGCATGCAGCTCCAAAGCATCTTTTGTGCGGCTGTTCGCAATCTTTCTGTAACAGATTCTATTTTAATAAGAGCTGATGACGCCTACTTCGTAGGCGAAATATTTACTCTGCATGAGCTTGGTGTCTGATTCTTTGCTGGGAAAGGATTCCTTTCGTTAGGCAGTGTCTTTCAGTTACACCTCTAATATTTTGTGTAACAGACTTCGTTAGTGCAATGAAACAAAACGTGTCAATTGACTTGTGGAAAATTTTGTTAGTGCGGCCCTCTAACAAAATTGTAGTGCTGGATTTGGCTTCCTTCAGCGAAATGGTTGTGAACCACTGTTGTAGAAGTAAAAAAAGACGCAACTACCACAGCGCTCTTACTTTCTAGTCAGAATGATCAAACCGGGTCTGTAGTAGTGTAGCGATCTAAAAAGAACTGAGCTATAATAAATACTAGGTATATAATAAAATATCCAAAGCTTTTGTAGCTGTGTAGTCATGCTATTAGCAGAGAGTATGGTCAAGATATAATACCATTGCAGATTTAAGCGTAAAATGCACGACGCGCCATTGTAAAGTAAAAATTTTTATTAGAAACCGTTGGCCTTACTAGCAATAAGGTTTCCCGGATTATTGGCAAAGTTCACTGGGAAACATTACGTTTACAAGCAGTAGCGTAACATGAAAGTTATAAATGATTGGCAGCAAACTAGCATTGCTTTGCATAGCAGTACAATTATCAGGAGGGTATGAAAAAACATTGTACACAAATGTGGACTTTTCTTGAAGTTTTCATCTGTGGAAAAAATCTGTTTTCAGCACGGTAACCATGAATCTTATTTTCTCCTAAGCTTCGTGTGTTAAATTGTGCTTTACTTGCGATTAATCACTGCTTATCTGTAGTGCAAAAGATAAGAAGTCAGAAGTTTTCAGCTATTTGTAAAATATAAAATGTGAATTTCTTATACTATTTCTTCGAACAAAGGGCTTTTAAACACATCTTCGCATTTGTGTTAATGCAAAGGTGTGCGTGTTTGAAAGAACACATGAGAGTCGACTTTTGCGCTCTTTACATGGTTTGCCTGGGCAGCGCTGTTGCCTGGAATCGCCAAGGCTGCAATAGGCAAAGCATGCAACGAGTGCAAAACACTTGGTTAATTGGGACTGGTCTGCGTAAATGCTCTGACATAAATGTAGTTGTTCAAACAGCGATTTTTTTATTCTGGTCGTAAGAAATAAGAAAACGTCCTCAGGCATTGACGGCAAAACCAGCGATTGCCTTTCCAGAAATTGTTTATGTTACCGTTATCTTGGGTTACGTTTCTGCTAGTGACTGTTCTCTGAATCGTTTGAATCTGTGATTGTTGTTTTTCGCTGATTTCCTCATGGTAACAGCGCTGCTTGTAAAAAACTACCAGGTTAAATTATTCAAAATGGTTTGGTTTATTCTCTTAATTTTGTGCACTTGATTTAATTCATTTTCTATTCAACTTGAAGCACACCAAGTCAACAAAATATTAATGTGTGAAAAGGACCATAATCCGGAGCCATGAAAAAAGAAAGCTCCGGAGCCAGAGCCACACCCATGAAAACCAATAGCTCCAGAGTCGGAGCTGTGTCATCTTTATGACGGCTCCTCAGCCCTGAATAATCCACGCTGTAACCGGGCACATAAACGATCCAGAGTAAAAATTTAACAGATAAATTGCTGCACCAACAACCTCCAACGATTATATCATAGTAAAACAAAATTTACAAGAAACTAACAAGTCATAATATTAGGCTACTGAAGTTAACTCACTGATCGAAGCATTTCAAACGTCACAAAGGTTATGCGGTATATATACGATATTAGATCGGGACTGTTGCTAGTGCGCGAGAACGAGTTTTCACTGCACAAGTGGTCTGTTGGTACTGGGCATTTGCGCACCTTAGAGGGAACATTGCCTCTGGGAGTCGCGACCCGNAGATTGAAAACCGCATGAATGTGAATTACAGTTCAATGAACAGTTCGCATTCGAAAATAATTTCAAACGAATAGTTGTCCAGTAATTCGGGAATACAGATGAGCAAAGTACGCAGACGTTTACTTGGGCTCATCCGTTAGAGCCCGAGCTGCCCTCTAAAATTAAGCCTTTTTTAATTATGATTCATATCAGATTGAATGTTTTTTAAAAGCAATGAAGTTGCACAGACAAACCCAATTCGAGAATTATTTGAAACGAACAAAATGATAGCTCAGTAACTCGGGCTAATATGAATGAGCCTGGTATGCAGAGAACTAACTGGCATTATCGTTGCTCTGGAACACACGTTACGAAACAATCGTCGAGTTCTCATGAGAACATCTAATTCATTATTACGTAACTTACGTCACATAGCAACGACAGTGCTAGCCAGAATAAAAGCAAATGGAAATTTCATCGATGCAAGCCTTGAACGGTTGCATTCCAACAGTGGCCTTGGTATAAATGGCGTGACGAGCCCGAGTGACGTGTTTGACCTGGAGTCGCCTCTGAAATGAATATTCCAGAACACTGTATTTTTGCGTTCGTGAACAACCTGTCACGTCACTGGCGTAAAGTTGATTTTACGTGGATAGGATGTAAGATCAGTCTACAGTAAAGAAGCGCAGTGACAAGCAATTGCTTGCCTGCGATTACGAAACTAGTTGACGTATACGTTTCTTGTCCTTCAAAATGTAATGTTAGTGCTTTAACACCAAAGTAACATTTGGTAAAATAACGTTCGGCCCATAAACTAGCTCTTTTTTGCGGAGATTGCGGCACCGTGACGCATAGTTCGTAAACTCATTGAGTGACAGGTCTGTACTCGTTAATGCTGCCATGACATGTACTCTATTTGATTCAATTTCTGTTGCCTGCTATTGCGTTCTGTGTGTCACAGGAGTTGGTTGTCTTGATCACTCCTTGCCCTTTGCGTGTAACCGCAATAGATCACAGGGCGTTTCAGACGTCGGCGCTTGAAATGAAAAACAAGGGAGGTGGATAAGAGCTTTATGGCAGCTGATGTATCAAGTCTCAAATGTTAATAAGTCTTCTTTAAAAAAACAGCAACTTCAAAGCTGCAGCTCATGCAAAACGCACACAATAGTGGAAAGTAAATCGAGAAAACTCCACCACAGCTCGCGGGAAATCAAAGTTAGATTCCTGGGATATTTACATTTTTCTGGCACTGTGTGTGACTCTTCTTCATCATCTTGCGGAATTGTCTCATCGCTTTGGTCGCTTTCTAAATCAATATGAATGGCCTTGGGTTCTTTTTATTTTCCCGTTACTTCCCTTTTCTTAGAATTTACGCTGTCTCTCTTTTAGCTGTTCTATTCACTTTTGTCCTAAGCTTATTGTCGTAGGATCCCATAGTCATTTTTCGAAATTCTTTAGATCCTTCTCTTTTGGCCTTACTTCCTTCTCGATTTTTGCATTACATCCTTCTCTTAGACCTTGTGCTCTCTCTCTTTCAGCTTTTCTATTAGCTTTTTTCCTAAGCTGATTGTTTTATGATCCCATAGTCATTTTTCGCATCACTGTAGTTCCTTTTCTTTTCGCCTTACTTCCTTCTCTTTTTGCAGAATTTACGCTCTCTCTCTTTCAGCATCTATTCACTTTTTTCCCAAGTTTATTGTCATATAGCAGGGGTGGCTAAACTGCGGCTCTTTGAGCTTTTCNAAAAATTATACATTTTCATGCGGCTCTTTGAGCTTTCCGAAAAATTGTACATTTGNTTTTTATTTCTATTGCAAAGTGTAGAAATATTGTAAAATGCTANTGTGGTAGCTACTAGCTAGCGTGCTGTACATTACTTTTGTAAGTCGTTCCAAAAAGAATTATGATGTCACCGAAGCGTAGATTGCAAATGAATTCGTGTTTTTAGACTTTTATGTTGCGGCTCTTTGTAGCTTAGTTTTTAAGATATGCGGCTCATACATAAAGCAGGTTTGGCCATCCCTGTTATATAGGATCCCGTAGTCATTTTTAGCATTACTGCAGTTCCGTCTATTTTTGCTTTCTTGACTATCGCGTTACTTCCTTCTCTTTTCTCAGAATTAGTGCTCTCTCATTTTCAGTTTTTCTATTCACTTTTTCCTTTATCTTATTATTGTAGTATCCCATAACCATCTGTCGATCCATTTTCATAGAGTTGAGAAAAAGCATGGCTGTTTTGCAAACGTAGTCATGAGACGTTTCTCTTCATCCAATGATTTTCTCCTCGATGATTCCGGATTTCTGTTTCCTATTGGACCGGCTTGTAACTTTGCATTTTGTGTGGCAAGAGACAAAATTTTTTCTTAAACTTTCTTTTTTGTGATGGTTGGTATGTTTGATTTTCCAGAAAACGGTAATAGTTCTCTTACAATTTCTGATTGGGCGATGTTGGATTTTAGCAGTTGAACAAACAGCACCGCAGCAGTTGCTCACAGATATGGCAAATGACTTCCTCTAATATGATCATCGTTCTGCGTTATGGGAGGAACCAATCCATAAATTGGGATCTTTGAAGACATTTTAGGACTGACAACTGAAATTAGATCAGCCCGAGATGAATGGAAATGATTTAATAATGAGATATTACACGACGCAATTCAAATCAACGCATTATGTCTACTCATACCAAACGTATTCATCACTCATTCATTGCAAAGCATTCACCAAATATGGTGATTATTGTAATTGTAGAGAATTACGAAATATGGATATCATCATAGTCATTACCAAATATGGACATGCTTCATCACAGGCTCTCTAGCGCAAAATAGATGTTTCTGCAGCAAAAACCAAACATTTCTATGAATGTGGAGTAAGTTATACAACAAAGGCTCAAAGATAGGCAAAGATGATAAAAACGAGCATGAAAAGCCTGAATTAATTACTACTGGTCATTAGATAACATGAAAGTGACGCACGAAAAATATAAAAAATAAAATAAAAAACGAAAAAATCGAAATTTTCAAAGTCGATGTGGACCCTATAATCATCACCAGAATCAAACTCTCTTCTGCATGTGTTTTTGCTTAGTCTAGCCTCACATACAATTCATTGGGCGCAATTGATCTGAAACAACACGATTTTGAAATGCTCCCTACCTAGGATAACCCGAAATACTTCGCAGTATTCAGCGATCTTCAGTAGTTCTGCTGCCTCCACATCAAGACCGGACCAAGCAAGAGCGTAGATGTAGTCATGCTACCTTGTCCTTGGACAACCCGTGGCCGTTTTCTCACTGGTGAAGCTGGCAGAACCTGCCTCGTCAATCTTTCCTGGGACATTGTGAACATGTAGCTGAGTGTTCTCTGTTCAGAGATATGGCTGGAGATTCAGGGCTTTACGAGTTTTACAGCTTTATTGCAAAGTGTTGCACCATGAACTCTAAGCAAAAATCCAATCTAGTACTCTTTCAGTCAAATCTAGTACTTTTTTCAACTATCACATAGAATACAACAATTAACTATTATGCCCCATTACACCATATCTTTGTGCGTGTTCCAGATAGAGAGAAATTGTTTCAGGTAGCCTATGTACTGCACTGCTTGGCATGAAGTTGAAGTTACGTTAAAACATTTAATGGCTATTTTTGTGCAACTTATTTACCTTTGTTTATTGCCATTGCCTATATTTGCACGGTCCAAGTGAAGTTATATTAACTTGGTTTGTCTTAAGTAATGTTTGGTGAAGGTAATGTGATTATCTGGTATGAGCCACATTTTTGCAAAATGACTTGTAGTTCAACTCTAGTTACTGTTTTATTGCATGCCTCAAAGTCATGTTGTAGCCTGACTTAAAATTCCTTGGCAGTCAAAACAGGAATGAAAACAACTAATTCCATCACAGTCAAGTTGACAAACCATTAACTTAGTTGCTTGATGGTATTTGTGACTCAATTCATCTCTTGAAGAACATCACTCAAGCACATCATGAGCCATGCCTACACATATGTTTCATGAAGTCACAAATTTAATGTTGCAGGTGTGCAATTTGGATTGTCTGATAGATCCTTCATCGTTATAGTAAAAAGAAGTGGAATGCTTGAGCGAAAGCTGCATGTTTCTTTACTTTGCAAGCAATGTTCTCCATGTGAAAATACTGCTTTCATAAATGAAACTACTGTTGAGGTAATCTTAAATCTTGGTGTTCTCTATAGCTTTTAGTGCTTATGTTTTACATAGTTTTAAGCTCCTACAAAATGCTGGTTTTGGTTGTTGGTTTTGCTTTGGATACCTACTTTCATTATGCCAAAAATAAGTCTGTATTCTAGTTTGTAGTACAAAAGTGTTATACTGGAAGGTGGGAATGAATTTACTAAAAAAATATTTTGGTTGCATGAAATTTTGAATTGCATTTGGTATAACAACCAGCTGCAGTTAAAATCATAAATGCTATCAAGCACAGATGCAGAGTACTGGTAACTTGTTGAAAAAAAATAGTAAACATGGAAAAGTGCTAGGTCCTGAGAGCATGTGGAACATCAAAGCCAAAATAGTCCATGTGGCAGTGTGACATCTTGGAGCAGCTAGCAAGAACCTGGAATGATCACTTGGACAAATCTCTAAGTGCACCAGCTAACAAACACTGCCATACTTGGCTCACATCCTCCAAAAAGGTGTTTAACGTCCCAGAGCCCAGGTACGACATTTGGTCAGTGCGAAAGACCAATCCCAATGCAAGAGTTCAAAAATCAAAATAAGAAACCATTATGATAAACAGACTTGATTTACATTGACTTTTGGTGAGAGTTGCAGTGAGCAGCTGCTTTGGATGGGGGCAGATACCCTATTGGGCTCTATTTTTGTCTAAAAATTTATTTGAAAAACATCACATAAAGCACTTATATATAGTAGTAACGTTTAACAGTAGGCCTATGTTCTTAAAATTAATTATAAATACAATCAAGTTCCTGAATTTCAGAAATGTTAATGTTGTTTTCATTGTTGCATGTGTTGCAATCAACACTGTTAACAAAATAAATTAATGTTCCAGTCATAGGTGTTAAAGTCATTTTTGTACATTTGTATAGTTTTAAAGCAATGCTTATTTTAATTCACATGGACTCATTTTGTCTTGTCATAGTTTGTAACATGTGCACTCTGCGCATGCAGTGCTATGTAATACAAGTTATGGAACATAAGTGTAAGTACATCTTGATGGTGATTGATAAAATAACGATAGACAACTTGGAAGCTTGCAGTTAATTTTATATCTCCAATAACTCAAATGTCCACCAAACCATGACACTACATACTAGTAAGAGATGGTTTCAGCCATATCTGCAATACAAGCAGGCAAATGTCAAACCGCATTTATTTATTTACCAGAAGTTTAACACAATTTAGCTTTTTCAGGTATTTGTTTGATTTTTTTCAGTATGAAACGAGTTGTTGCACATATGTGTATCCTTGTTTTGTTTATTTACATGTTCAAAAGATTTTTTGTACCTGACTGCGATAGTTGCTATTCTAGTGTCATTCACTGTCAAGCTTTATATATTTGCAAGCATCAAATCAACTTGCAAAACAAAACATATAGCTTAACCAAGCCATATGACTCAGTCAAAAGTTCTTCAAACACTTGCAAAACTTTATTCGCTAATTGAACATCTGCTTCACCAGTTTATTGCATTCCATGTTAATGTGTAGTAACTATCAAAATAAACCATTACTGTGTCACTGCTCCACAAAAGAACCAGGAACATATTAACATTTACTGTTCACACTTAATTTATATTTTCGATACCAGTGTATTAGTCAGGCCAGTGTTTTTCATTCCTTTATGGGCCAAGGAACAGTTGGTATTACTCTACCTAATATATGTTCAATTCAGACTACTGATAGTGGATAATTACTTTCACAATGAATTTCTCACTGAATAGATACAATCTTCTGCCCAACGTTAGTTATAAATCACGGAGTTCGGGCAACTGCTTACTACAGTACTATGTACATAAATTACAGTCTTAAATTCATAAGTGCATTTGAAATCAATGAAATTTGTTGGGTTCCAAATGCAGATAATTTTTACTGCAACACACAGCACTCATTTGTGGTGTTTTGTAATTGCAAGATCCAGGTGAAGTTATATTGACTTGGTTTGTGTCAAGTGTAATGTATGGTGAAGATAATGTAATGGTTGGGTACTAGTCGCATTTTTTGTAAAGTGACTTGAAACTCAACTTTCGTCACAGTTTTTAGTATCTGTTGCATGACTGAAGTCAGGTGTTTCATCGGAGAACCTAAGCGGGAAGCGCGCAAAGCTTCACACTGTGGCAGCAAGCAACAATAGATCACAAGCACTACTCCATTATTGCTTGTCCGCACTTCTTCCATGTGGGTGCTATTCTTAGCGCACATCCCCTTCGTGATAAATTGCGCATTCAACGCCGTGCCAACGCAGAGTTTACAACACTGGCATTTTTGCCTAATTACTTTATGAGCAGAAATATGCACCGCAGAATATTTTATATTACGTTCTGCAGTAACAATCTACGCATGTGTATTAGCTTAAGTTATTTAAAAATTAATCTGCAAATCATTACTTCGTGCAATTTATGCGAATTTTGTTTCTCAGTTTGATTTGCAATGGTGTAATTCTTATGTTGTTCCTGGTGAAACATATCGCTGGATGATCATGAGCGAACCGTTGTATAAAGAAAATACCGATGCTCAAGAAACTGTCACTGAAGCTGAAACACCTGGTAAGCAGTATTTATGTTTTTCCCAGTGGTTTCACGCAGTGCTTGACGCAATGTTTATTATTTTTGATTGAGTGAAGGAGTCCAATTGATTAACTCTCTTTTCTTTCAGACTGCTGTGAAAACCCAACTATCAGTGCTACCAAGTATTGCTCAAGAAGTGAGTAATCGTGCTTTGCCGATTGTGGAATAGTGACTTGTTCAATACGACTCTAAAGAGAATATTCCTAACAGACATTTTTAACGTTATAAAACCCAAGTTAACAAATTGCGCTTTGACGGTACGCTGCAAAATCTTTGATTTTTTTATCGTTTCCATTGCAAATTACTAATCGATTTGATTGAGTGGTAATAATTCTGAAATAGGGATTCCAACCTTTCTTTGACCTTGTACCCCTTCAGCATCTCGACAAACAAGAGTGTAACCCTTAAATTACTTATGTCAAAATATTTTATCGTGGCTAATCAGATATATTTAAGAATAAGCATATAATTAATTTTGAAAATATTATTCACTGATATATGTATAAATATTTGGAAATACTGTAAAAATATATTGTTTCCTTCTACTGCTAACCCTCAATGTACCCCTTCAGATAGGCAAATGTACCCCAGGTTGGGGACCTCTGCGTGATCATAGCATAGAGGGTTATCTCGATTGTTCCTTGCTGTCATAGTATGAAACATTGCGCCGGGCCCTCCGATCGCAACAGTATCTTTCGTAAGGGCAATGTGATACGTCAGATACGAGCTTGATGCGATATCTTGTGATCCTTGATATGCTCTTATGCAATTTGTCTCTCATATTTTGACCGATAAAAGTTGTTGCAGGGCACTGGCGACCGTCTCACTGTTTTGTTTGTCTGTCTCTGTCTCAACTTCAAACAACCCTACGCTGCGGTGACGTTCGTTTCTAGTGTTATTCTTGAACTGCTAAACAAAATGCCAGCTTGAAAAGTTGGTGCAACTCAGTGATTGTTGTGGCCTTACAGTGAGTTGGTTACTTGTTTCTTCAGCTGAGTGCAGCAAACCTCCGGACGGCTGTACGAGGATGACGACGAGTGCGGTGAAGGTAGTGGACAGATACCTACTTCATCTAGCGATGCCATCACAAGTATAATCATTTTTGTGTTGATTTGCACGATAGAAGGAGACACCATATTTTCTGCGACTAAGAACAAGTTTCTGAAAAGCAATTTTGTGCATTTGCACCACTTTGATCATCCTTTGTCTGACTAATAAATCTTAAATAACATACATCATATACAGGCATAAAAGCAACAAATGGCTTCCCGTAGATAGTAAACATAAATTTAAAGCGTTATGTGTATCTTGGAGTGACCTCTGTTTGGAACCGTCTAGACGCGACCTCTGCTCTTCATTTATCGATAATGTTACGACGCCATGCATAGTCGTTAGAAGTCTTTCAACTACTCTTAGCTTTCTTCACAGAAAAAAAACTGGTGCCATGGCTTCGACGAAAAAACGTGCTGAAAATTTGCTGCTCAACAAATCATTTTGGCTGCGCTATCCTCGAGCTTGTGTCGAGCTACACAAATTTTTTGAATTTACATTCGTGTATATCTTCACTTTTTGATGATTATTTAATTACTTTCTTTGCTAATCTTCCAGACGCATTTCCTCAAGAGGTGTTTTCCGCCATGATTCCTTTCGTAATTTGCTTGCTGCTGACTGTGCTGTTGTTGGGTAAGCAACGTGAAGTTTTTTTATTCTTTGTTTTCATCGCAGTTGAAGCTCAATCTGGTTGAACATGTCGTCTGTAGCGAAAACCTATTCTCGTACTTCAATGACACAGTAAACTTTCGCAAGGTGTGTGTAACCGCGCGTCGCTCAGCAACATGGTTGGTTTGGTTGCCATCCGCTGGCTAGCCCTGAACAATCAATCGATGAAGTACGTTACAAAAGAATTAAATAATCACGCTGGATTTGTGACATCCAAACCGAACTTCCAGTCTGAAGTTCTTCGGCAAATACACAGGAAGCAGACAAGCTTTTGTCTCGAACGCAGGTCGGAAGGACCGATACGTAGCATGCTGTGTTTTGCAACTTCAAATCATTCGCGCACGTCTGTTTGACGAAAAGGATGCGAAACCAATTTGCTGTTTCAGCTGCATGCGCAACTGTTGCTCAGACACTGATCTGTTTCGCGAACTTGAAAGGGAAACGCTGGAGAGAACAGTGTTGTGGGAATGTGGTGATATGTTACCTTGCTTCGCTCGTGAATAGCGATTGGGCCCTTGAGCAATCTCGCCTGATTGCCTGATTGCTGCCGCAACTGTGGCCGGTTGTTCTGAACGTAGTCATTTCTACTTACTTGCCAACAGATGTGCACCGTTTCTTGATCGCTGCCGTTGTGTTCATGCTGCCTGCTTTTTGCGTTCGCATCTGATTTGAGTGTGACAAAGCCTACATCCAGGCGCGACGGCGAGTTACGTGTCACTACAATTTATTACACTCAAATCATGAACAAGCATCTCAGGCCGCAAACGTTTTCA
>JGI24022J15233_10002626_pt1 | contig 17042 bp, 14 predicted proteins | sample Ectturendosymbi2_FD_15233 | JGI IMG/M metagenome (IMG submission 15233)
AAGAAGACAAAAAACCGAAGAACATGTTGGTACAGACTTAGATGTACGTAACAATGAGAACAGATCTAGTTTAACCAGCGGTGCAGAAGCAGAAGAATGTCAAGATATATAATCGAAAAACACAATAGATGAGATGGCTGACGCTATCACCGGACGCAACGATATCGGTCTCTAGCCTGTCAATCAACCGGAAAAAATACGGGAATATTGGCTGGATAATGAAACAGGTTCTCTTTGACATTGTGATAAAAAGTCATTATTAAAACGTGATGTTCCACAACACAGAAAAGACAGAAGCTTGTCACGGAAATGCACCACAAGTTTGTTCGTCGCCAGAACCACAGCGGCGAAGTAGTTGATAAAAGCTGGCTTTGTTTTCTATTTCACAAACTTGTGTTTATTGTTTCACTTGTAAACTGGTGTGCGCGGATACGACTAAATGTGCGCATTTCCTGATTAGTAAAGGAATCTTCGACTGGAAGCGCGCTTTCGAGGATCTGAGGAGCCACGAGCAATCAGTGCAGCATATAGAGCCACAATTACGTTTAGTCGCATGATGCAGACCTAGCCAGTCAGGTTAATTAATGCGAACAACATTGGAAATNTCTTCTGCCTGCAACGTTTGGTTTCTGTCGTAAAACTTATTGCTGAGCGAGGACTGGCGTTTAGAGATGATNAAAACGTTGGATCGCCCAGAAACTGTTTCCAAAAAAGTTTCAAAACTTATTTAAAGCAAAATTTCAAAAAAGTAGATGCGATGCTTCTGGTGGCCGGTTTTGCAATAGTTTTACAAATCGCTGAGCATTGTCAAAGATCATGTTGCATCATAAAGTTTTGTTACACTTGAGTTAACAAATATGACGTCACATGATCACGTCATAGATGTTAAAGATCCGTGGAAATACTAGTGACTTCATTGATTATCCCCTACCTAAAGATTATGTATCCGTACATGGGGCCTCCCACTACGCCTAGGCCCCAGCTCAATCTAAATTCGGCGCTGCCCTCCTACTAAATTGTAGTATTGCCTCGTGGTGTTTGATGGTCATTGTTACTGGATATATGCTGTTTATGACGTCACATTATGACGTCTTAATCACGTTTGCAAAACAATGTTTTAGTGAAGTTTGCTGACACAAGATGCATATTATTCTACACGCACTCTCCTTACTCGTTGTACAATATGTCACTGTATTGAACATAAACTATCACCGCTCCACGTTAGGAAACCGGAGCAAAACACAGGACTCATCGCTAAGACAGAGCAGGTCTATGGTGCGCCGTTCGTAAAAATATTATATCGGACGGATTTAGCACAAAAACTGTTATCTCTGTGCATATTTAGCTATCTCTGCGCGCATTTAGCTATCTCTGCGCAGAGTTCTAAATCTGTCCGATATAATTTTTTTACGAACGGCGCCCCATACAGTTCATAACTGCAAAAATGACAGTTTGCGCATTAAAACAGCAGAGTAAAACACACTCAACGCTATGACAGGGCGGACAGTTCACGACCGCAAAACATCAGGCTGCGCGGATGTCTCGTCGAATAGCAGCCGAGCAGAGAAGGTATGAGGTTGGGATGGCAGACACCCAGGGTTGACGGGTTGAAACTTGCTAAACTACACAAGAATTGAACATGCGCATAAAGTTTCCTACGCAAGAAAACTTTCGTTTCTTATTATGTGGCCGTTATATGTACAACTACTGTTGGGACAAAACACATACGGGTTTGTGTGAGCCGTTTTGATCAATCCGCCTGAACTGCCAATAATAATGACGAAGCTCGAAATATGCACATGTTGCAAGCACAGGTGTGCAGCTGCATCAACGCACACCCAGGGTTGCCACATCAAAAAACGAAACGGGAAACTAGTGATGCATCAAAAAGTTAGCTAAACCAAGCAAGTTGAAATGAGGACAGTTTGAAAATTTGGCACAGAAAATCAAACGTCCGTAATTATATCTTTCAGTCCTTTTTTGTGATTTTCACTTGATCGTACGATCTGGAAAAAGTCACGTCACTATCAATTTGTTTGGGTGTGCGCCGCACACCTAGGGTACAGGTCCCTGGTATTGAAGAATGCGAGAATAACTGGCAGTTGAATACGTAAAAACTAGTTCTAACAAAAAACAAGTTTTGAAAAGTTAAATCCATGCAGCATGTGTTAGTAGCCTTACAATGAGAGAAAAAATCTAGTTAGAGCTTTTTAATTTATAGTTACAGCATTTAAATTTCGATTATTTCACTCTTTGGATGCCCGAGGCCTTCGCCTCCTTAGCTCCCCTCTGCACGCCACTGCCTCCGAGAAATAGTAAATTTGAATATAGTAAAAGGTTCTCGTTATTTGCTGGTATTAGCTATTTCTACCAACAGATGTTCATTGAACTGAAACAGCATAAACCGACAGAACTGGTTTATTATGCACTTTTTCCAGTCCTGCGGGAAAACTGTACAATTCCTGTTGAAATACGAGTGTATACTCAAAGACGCGGAAAGCCGGAAGGTTTAGGCATGTAAGAAAAACTTGAAAAAAAAAGAAACAAAGCCATTTTATGAAAAAAGCAAATAAAAAATGCAAGCTGTATGCGGCTGTAAATGCGTTTCAGAATTGTTTATTTTAAGGGTCGTCTTCTCTACTATTGATATTCTTTTATTTCCATGAAAACCTGATGTAAAATAGCGAGAATCCAGTTTTTATGCATGATGTCAGAAATTCGTCAATTTTGCATCACGCGTTAGCACGAAGGTAGCAGAATAACTTACTTGGATGAATTTCTTTAGGTCTAGAGCCTGTGATGAAGTTCGGATATCCCGTTTAAAAAGTCTTCCCTCTGAAATAGCCACCACGGTCTGTTTGCCAGATTGTAAAGAAAGATGAGCCGGCTGTGTTTTTGAATTGGAAAATATTTCACTGAGATGGACTGCGACAGGAGCATTTGCTTCCAATAGAAGTGTCATAAACGAAATTAAGATATGCAGGAATATTGGTAAACAAAGCATTCTGCTTTGGATTACAGTCAAAGAAGAATTTCTACCCTTCTGTGGGGAGTCACTTCTACAAATCGCACCATCTAAACCTTACACTATCACTGCAACACAAATTAACACAATTTGCCTCATTGTTGATGGCCCACTGCGACCTGTCAGGCAAAACGCTGACCAAAAAGCAGAGTTGCGAGCCTCCAGAGCGCAATCCGCAGGTTTCAAGTGGAAGCCAAATCTTAATGACTTATTTCCTTGCGGAGATGGAGTGGAGAAAGAGTTTTATTTTTCATTCAACATGCGCGTTTGTTTCTATTGTAATTAGTAGGGGAACCAAAAGTCAATATAAGTCAAAAATTGTCTGCCCTTTCTAAAGTTTATGAAATACTCACAAACCAAATTTCACGCTGATATCATGAGTTGTTCAAAAGTTATTAGGTCAAAGAAGTCAAAATTCATCTTTAGGTCAAAATTGTCTTTCAGTTTGATTTTTTCTCTTTATCGATATTTTACAACAACAGATACTGATATGCTTTCGCAAGTTTGTTTGCAATTCTGAAATACTAATGGATTTGTTGCGACTTCTGACGTAATAATATTGTCTTCCCACTATTGGACGATCGAATATTAAGTAGACGAGGTGTGGTAAGGCAAGAAACGAGGTCCTACCGTGCTTGTCTTATGGTAAATGCACAATCTATTATACATATACAAACTTTAAAGGCAATAATGTGAAGTAGTACTTAATGTTGAAATATAACAATGCAGGACATTCTCAGTGACTTCAGTAAATTTATTGACACTGGATATTTGCCTTATGCTTTTGGATTGATTTTCGTTTAAGGTTTGTTACCTCTAGTTGCATTGGGTCTTTCACACTTTTGATTTTGTCTCATTTCAACTGAAAAAATATATTTAACCAATCGGTTTGATTTCTAATATATGCTTTGTATTTTGTGTTTCAGTTGCAAACGCAGAAATTTAACAGGTCAAAATAAAGTCAAGATTTGTAAATTATACAGTAAATATTTTGAGTTTTTAGGTCAAAAAGTTAATTTACCCAGTAATTAAAACTTCAGAATCCATGCGCAGTCGGATTAAGAAAACTTTAAAATCGTTGGAGCAAATATTTTTGGTGTTGGAGCGGAGGCAGCGATAAAAAAACAAGATCCCGTCCACTTCTAGTCAGAAAAACAAGTAGGGCGGAAGATTTCTGTATGACAAACTGCTCCCAAAGCTCCATTCGTGAAAGCTCCCTTTGAATTTGGGCGATTTTCCAAAAGACGTTTTGTTTTTAACACTAGTATCAATCATGCTAATAGTTTAGGAGGGTCCGCAAAAGTCGGCATCAATTGCAATCCTGTATCCAGCTTTAAATTCTGTGTAATGCTCTCGCGGGTTGTAATGTGGTGTCTGAAACACCTGCATATGATGCTTATCTATGAATACCGTAAGTGAGTACTTTGCATAGCGTATCTCGTCAACAGAAACATTCATATTGCGCCAACTGACTCATTACAAAAAATTGTACTAGCAGGAGTTTTGTAGTTACGTTTCTGCTGGTTACGATTGTGTAAAAAGTGAATATTACATCAAAGGCTTCGTGTACAAAACGTGTTCGTACCACGAAGAGCTTTTATGTAAGTTTATGTCAATAATTAAGTTCAACTTGTAAACTATGCTTTTACTACTGATATCGAAATTTCATCGTGACTCTAACTAGCGAACAAGAAATAGGATTTTTAATAAAAGTCCTGCTGTGAAGTTTTACTCATAATGCTCACCTTGCTTTGGCTGAGAAAAATTAGGGACCTTACTGAAACAAGACTTTACTTTTAAAGCAGAGTCAGAGTGAGTCTTTACCGGTTGGTACAGCAAACACACGCAATTCCTTTTTGCCAGCTGTGCTGTAGTACTTATTGCAACTTCGAACCATTTGTGAACTGGCCTGGCGTCACATGAAAAATATATTTATGGCTCATTCTGAACGAAAACAAAGCTGTTGGAAGACCTGATGTAAACGTCTTGTACAAAACAAGATGAAATTCTTTCTCACTTGTTCGTGTCTTGCCTGGCACTGCGAGAAATTAACGTGACTCCTGGTTTGCGCTTAAAGCTCCATCGTTCTGCCACACTCACTTCGTTATTTTCTCTGATGGAGTTGAAAACGAAAAGTTGTGAACAATTGGAACAGGAATCACCGGTTCATTGTAGCCGCACAATGTCCCTGAATGCGCCGCGTATTGTTGTGCGTCATGGTCAACATAGCGATGAATGGACAAACCCACTACTCCAACAGGCCTTCTCTGCGTCAGCAACACAAAGGATACTGCTACAAAGCCTCTTGTTACTAAGGATAGTTAGTTGTACATCGGCAAAAATTTTTTATTGCAGTAACAGCATAGTCTTCTGGCTATGCAGTTCTTTATATTCTAGCGAAAAATAAAACCGCAGGGCAAGTGAATAAATAAATAGTACAAAATAAACTCCCCAAAAAATTATATGATTTGCAAAATCGGTGCATCACGGAAAGTTCGCTTTGCTATTAGAGTTCAACACACAAATTTTACTGCTGTTTGGTTCCTTCAGGTCCGCGATCCTATAATCTGAAGATATAAATGCCATTAGTGTTCATTTCAATGAACCTATTATAATTTCGATATTATAATTTCGACCATTAACGCGACTTGCAAGTAGCGTTTTTATATTCCACTTGTTCTATCGGTTTGCGACACGGATGCTGGGCTCTGGCAACCGATCATTCAACCACTGGTTAGATGCCACTTCGCAAAAAAGGGGGATGCGTTTGAACCACCGGAGCAAAGTACTTCTAGGCGCGATGTCAAGCAAATGCTGGTGATGCAGTCCGTTGAGCACTTGAAGTCACCCAGCAGCATCTGCGAAACACAGAAGATGTAGTTTTCCATTCAAAGCCATGCGAACAAATACGTGCACAGAAATACCATATGGATAGCATATATTCTATGACACACCATGCTGTATGTCTACATGACTGGTTAAAGGATGACACTGACATGCAAAGGCAAGTGAAGTCACTCTACAGTGCTTCAAACAGGCTATAACGCGCGTCTGCTAAGTGTTCATCTGCGGTAAAAATACTTTGCTTCTTGTTTGAAGCTTATTAGAAGACGAGCCCGAGGTCTGACATTTACAGCATTTTCCAGCCCAGTCCACTACACACGTTGAGATGTAGCCTTTAATGCCCTCATACATATCACATTTCCTTGGGCAAACGAACTTTCGTTGAAAGCTGACTTTTATCGAAGGTCAGTTAGTTGATGCAACAACTTGCTTGTTATTTACGTAGCAACTAAAGACCCTTCCGCCGTATGTTGATAATATTTCCAATAGTTTTATTTCCACTAATTTTTGTTTCTGGCAGCACAATAGAGTGCCAATAGCTGATATGGCAAAGCGTGGACTCCTCAGTTGAAAAAAGTGTGCGTCGGGTTAAATTGTTTTATCTTGTAACTAACTTGGAAGTTGGGAAGTGCGCTGTTTTGCTCTACATTATTCTACCAGTCGGTTATTATTTGCCAACGCATTGAAATTTACTATATAAGTACTCAGAATATCACTTGTTATCTTTACCTCATTTCTCCAAACTTGTATTTTTCCGTTATTGTAGCCAGCACACCTCAGTGAACTTCTTGTTGCAGCGTACTGGCACGTGACTGCCCGGTCGAATGAGCATGAACGAGTCAACCAAAGGCTTCAAACATATTACAAGTTTGACTGAAATCCCAAAGATTTGACTTTAGCATAATGCGGCTTTAACTTAATTCACAGCATTTTTAATCACTTTTCGGTGCTTACACAAACTGAAGAAGATGATCCTCGAAATTCCTAATTACACTGGCAGTCATTTTATTGATACAACCTTTTGTCTTCACTGGCGGAAGTGTGCTCATTTTTCTTTGAATCAATAATCCACGCTGTTACGCCGTTTTCGCTTTTCAGTCGCAAAGATTTCCAATCACATGCCCAGTCCATCGCTTGAGCAACATCATACGTTTGTATCACGCACTTCGTTACATAAGCTCGTCCAGATTCAAGAACATAAAAGATGGTAACGTTTCGATCTAGTGTCGCCACAGCAACGAATGGTGTAGCTTTTTCACTGTGTTAAAAGTGAATACATGTTAAAATATCTTAATCCAGTGGATATGTTGATTGGAAAAAAATGTATACATGAACAATAACTTTTATACACTTAATTATTGAAGAGCATTACCAAATTTCAAACAGTCATGCAAAATTACTAACGAAATATCGTCAGGATTGATCGTTAGAATCAATGAAATCACCTCGATGTCTACTTATTCCCTGCTGTTTGTACCACAGACTAATGCTAGCTTGTTACCATTTTGAAATGCTCATCTATATTTTAAAAAACAAGAACAGCTTTGAAGGGTTTTAGGTTTTGAAATTGAGAAAAAGTGTCGCTGGAAAGTTTTTCAGAAATAGTTGTTTCCTGTGTACAACTAAAAGCTTTAAATCATCTCCGGCAGCGTTTCTCAAACTGTATTCCGCGACCTTCAAAGTGTTCCGCCGAACAATAAACACTACGCATTGCAAATTCATTTGACTTTGTTTCGTCACTTATTGGTGTTAATGCCTCATAAATGAGCATGAAAGGTGCTGTCGCCTTCTCACGTGGATCGCTTCCTCACATTTAGAGGGAAGAGATTAAAGAGTCTAGAGCAGGGGTCACCAACCTTTTTGAAACTGAGAGCTACTTCTTGGTACAGGTTCATGCAAAGGGCTACCAAGTACCGGGCTTCTGAAATAAAAATTTGCTCAATTTGTCTTCAAGTATGTTATCGTTAATAAAAATTAAAGATATCCATCAACGTGAAGATGCTGATCATGTTTATGCTATTGTCAGGACAGGCCCGCGGGTGATCTACGTGGTCCGTGCGGGCGACCTGGTGCCCACGGGGGCCATGTTGGTGACCCTTGGTCTGGAGTGAAAAAAAATGTTTTTGCTGAAAGACATGTGTTGAATCATCACAATTTAATGTTTCAGAAGTCATTTGATCCAATTAAATAGATAAATGTCATTAAATTTTACTTCTATTTGATGAAGAAGAACCTTACAAGTAGGCTACATGTCAAACTTTTTGGAAGAATACAAAGTGAAAACTAATAATCATATCACTGTCGCTGGTGAGCCTGGATTTACTATTTCTTCTGCTTACATACTGTATGTTGGTAAATTGTCTATGGTTTGAACCAGCAGTCGCAACAAGTGAATCATCACTCTGTAGATCACTCTGGTTCAATCCCTTCCCTCCAGATCACATCACCCGCCCTTATTTCTTGGTGTTCCATGAAGCGAAATAACTTGACTTGTCCCGTGGCTAAAAAAGCTTGAGAAACCCTCACTGCAGTAGTGTAGGAGACGGTGGTGCAGGGGCTGAAAGCGCACCGCAAAATACCTTTGAATCCGGGCAAAATATGTGGAAAATTTGGGCAAAATGTGTGAAAACCTTCGCAAAATCGCTTTAAGTGGTTTGATATTTTATAAAAATGGCGCCCAGAAGCAAAGTGCAGACGTTTTTCTTGAGGACATGTTTTTGTTTAGTTTTTAATTTGGGCAAGTTTGGGGGAAATTTAACCCTGCGCAGGTAACCTGTAAACACAAACACCGTTGTTGTCCTTGCCCGAAATGGGCAGATTTTGTTTATTCGTTTATACTGGACCGACTGACAGGTTTAGACACTCGCGCGGGTTTTTGTACAACTTAGCAAGTCTTCTCAAGCTCATCCAATCAGAAAAAAACAACGTGTTGATTTTGGAAAATTTTTTATATGATTAAGAACAAAAGAAATTTTCCAAACAAAACTGTGGGAAGTGCTCTTAGAAAATGAACGAAAAAGTAAAGAAAAATCCAAAAATTCCGCCAGTAGACGTCATTGGTGGTCGATTTAAGGTTTAAACAGAAACTCATTTCAAGCTTGTGGTTCTATCTGCAATAAAAGTAAATTAGGTTGAGACATGAATTTTTTTTATTTCCATTGCAATTTTCAGCCACATTAATCAACTTTGCCTAAAATGGGCAAATTGTTTACGAAAATCAGTCACATAAGGTAAACTTGCCCAAAATGGGCAAATGCTTTACGACAGTGGTTGGGCAATCAGATTGATCGCGGCACTGCTATTGACCTTCATGTCTCACATACGGCCAGTCCCGTCGCCACAGGGGGAATTTGGTGGGCTAAGCCCACCCAAACAATGCACCAAGCTCCCCCAAATTGAAATATGAAAACTATAAATTAGTGGAGTTTTGTCAATTTGTACAATGTCAAGGCATTAACAGGGAAACCAAAAGCTCACACTAACCAAACCTGGGGTTATGTGCACCCGAACTCACACTAACCATGATATCACCTAGGGATCATGTGGCCACCACTCCTGTCTGAGTGGATTTCACCCGGAGTTAGTATTCCAGGGGTGTGAGTAATCTTTGCAGAAAACTTGGAAGTGATAAATGCAGACAAGTGCTCCCCATCGTTGGCAGTTGGCACGTGAACCTCGTTTTGTTCTGTTTTGATGGTGGACAGGTTCCACAGTGTTTTCTGGTCTCAAAGTTCACGTCCTCAATAAAATGCTTTGGCCTTTTACCGCAATTGCACGTACAACAAGGAACAAGCCTTTTTTGGCTAAGTCAGAGTTCTAGAAACTTCAATTAGATAAAGAGATGCACAAGGTTCATCATGTCCTCAATAAAATGCTTTGACCTTTTACCACAAGTGCACACACAACAAGGTGCAGGCCTTTTATGGCTCCAATTTCTTTCCTGTGACGGAGAAGGCGTCATACATTCTCCTGCCTCTTTCTCCATGAAAACCACGAGCTGAGCAGGAGCCATTCGCGCCAAATTTGATTTGTGTCGTCAGGGCTTACACTCGTGTGATCTACTCCCGTGCTGGCTTCGGTCAAAGGTTGCTGGCGTGGCTTGCTAGTGAACCTACATGCACTACCTCCTTTTGCCCAAATTGGTCAAGGTTACCTTAGGAGGATCTTTGTGAAGGAATTTTGTTACACCTCAGGTAATCATGGTCAATTTGGGCAAATTTTTGTTCCCCATCGAAAACTACAAAACTTGTGCAGATTTCGATAGGACTGCCCAAATGAGCGTCTAAAAAAATGCAGCTACTGAAAGAACCAGCTTTCCACGTGAACGTTAACTAATTTTTAATTTAAGTGGAAGAACCGTTTGCCCAAATTGGGCAGAGGTTACCTGAGTGGGGTTAAAACGGTTCATTCCTTATCAAAGCACAATTGCAACATCACCCTCCATTCCAAATCAGTTTGTACCTGTTTACACTCCACTGCTTTTAACCCACATGTATATGGTGTAATTCTTTCGACGTCGCGTCACAGTTATGTACCAGATATTATGAAAAGTACAGATCTTAAGTTTTACACTCAAACCGCGCCTGACTTGCATTTTGTGACCTGCAACGGCAACACCCAATGACCAATATTTAAGCCATGGTGCCTGCGACGTATAGTGCATACCACTACTAACCCCTGGGACTTGGTGGAAGTAAAGAAGAGGATGAAGAACATTTAGACTTGGAAGCAAAATTGAAATCGACAAATGATAGGGTAGGTTTAGCCAAATGCTGACATTTTTATATGAAGTAGAACAAATGGACCAGCTTTCAGGGATGTATTTTCTTTTACCTGATGTCTTTGCATGTTTTTTGTGTCGCGAAGTATATTGATAATAATGCATTTACAACTGCACAGTTATTTCTCATTACCTGGAGTTGCTTTTCTTCCGTGTGAGCAGAATGGAACTGGTAAATGCATAAAACTTATAGCATACGCAAAAATGATGCGTCCCGATAAACAAATTTGCTCACATGAAGATTTCTCTCAGTGCACCTCTGATATTTTCCACGTGCGCGAGTTTTCGAACGCCACAGAAATTTTGAGATTATTGATAGATTTTTTTCAATTCCCATGCCTTACGGTCTTGTCGCTGTGTGCTTATGTCAGACAAACGAAAAAGCGTTTCCTGCTCCTTGTAACGAAAAAAAAAACTTTTCCCGTAAGATTTAGCTGCCGACAATCACGAATAACTGCTGTCTGCATGACGGCAACATTTAAAGAATCGTTGGCTTGTCTTTATCACAGACTTGATTTCTTACGATGGGTATGGACGATGATGGCAGCTGTACCTGATCCCAAGCTTTGAANAAGGCGAGGACTTTTGTAAATGATACAGGAAACCACCGATGTGCAATAGAATATTTGCGACTTTACGTTCTCACCACACAACCTTTCTGCACTTATTGTAAGATAGAAAATGTTTATTACCCATTGTGGCAATGTTTTCTCCTTGCATGAAAGAATGATGCGACAGCATATTTTGATGTTATAATTCCACTAAGTCCGAATCAAGAAAAATATGTCTGCATGTCGGAAACCCTCGAAACATCGGTGTGCTTCATCTTCATTTCTAAAACCTCCTGCTGGCTTTGTAATGATTGTTTCAACACATATTATTTCATTGCCTTTTCAACCAGATTATGATAAAACAATATATTTTGAAACATTTTTGATAAATATGTGAAATTTCTAATGCAGGTTTCTTAGACTTTTGAGATACAAACCCCGTGGCGATGACAACAAGCTACGCGTCTCACTTTATTGCAAAATCAAAATGCATGAAACAAAATAAATCTTTATTTTCAGTTAACGTTGATCAATGGGAAGGATGTAGCCAGTTTTGGAATTTTTTTCAGCAGATTGTGCACATCTCAGGTCGGTTTCACAATCACGTCCATTCCTTGGTTTGTCTTTATGTTCACAAGTGTAGAACAGTCACTTTCACACAGGTAAGTGGATGAAAACGAAGGAAGTGTGATTATATAGCCACGCTAGCAACACTCTTATATATGTGCACATATTTCACCCAGAAATCAGTTAGTGGCATTGCTTCAAATACGTCTTTTGCAGCATTATTGCACTTCATCACCAGAAATCCTTCCTGCAAATTGTCGAGAAGAATGTCTTCGTTGCGACGTAAGGGGTTCCTTGTCATCTTCCATTCTGGAAGTTTAGTGTCACCCGAATCTGGGAAAGTGTGTTTGAATTTCTGTTTGAAAACTTGGAGGTGGGCCTCCACTTCGGTCTTAGCTCGCTTTCCGGTTTAATTTGGTTTTTGTTGAAGACAGTATCTAAGTTGAGAAATGAAAGCGCGTTTTCCTTTTGAACTCGGTGATACCTCAGCCCCGGCTTCGCCGTGGAAGCATGGATGGCACCGTAGTCACATTGACTGATACCTTTGGTATGCTTGCCCTTAAGCTCAGATTTAAATTGAAGGCTTCGATGATGTCCACGAGGTGTCTCAGTATCTCGCCAGATGAAAACCTTCTGCTGTGAATAAAAGAAGGAGTTCCTGTTTCCCATGAGCTTCCAGAAATAGCTTTAGTTCATCTCTCATTTCATATGCGCGGGCAAACATATTACCTTTTGATAGCCACCGAACAGATATATGAAAGAGCAAAGTGTCATGACTGGGATCCATTTCCTTGTAGAGCTTGGCAAACAAATCCGTGTTGTCAGCACTTTGAAGAAGTTGACGGCTCGTATAATTATTGCAAACTTATCTTTCATTGCAGCCGATAGTCCTGGAGGTGAGAGCCTCTCGAGGGATACCGCAGTGAGATCCAAGCACATTGGGATTTTTCTGTCTTATTCTGGCAATAAATACACTTTGAAATGCAAGTATTGCTGGGGAACCATCAGTGCAGACACAGTGGCGTAGCCAGCCCAAATATTTGGGGGGGCAAAAATTTTGGGGGGAGCAAAAATTTTTGATTTTACGCGAATAACACTATTTTGTTTAGAAAAACGCCTCTCAAAGCACAAAATGACTACATTTTCTAAAAATTTGGGGCGGAGGCATTTGGGGCCTTTGTACCCCCCTGGCTACGGCTACGTGCAGACACCCATAAACTTCTCCCATTTTGTATACCGTTTTGTGGTCAAAAATCGTGGCGATAACTTTGAACGTTTCTAATGGTCTGCAAAACAGCATTTTTCTAATGGTCTGCAAAACAGCATTTTCTCTTCAATTGAAGAAGATCCAAGAAAACGTACATGGACCAAGAACCGAAACAATTGGGCAACATCAGTTGTCTCATCACATGGAATGGCGTAAAGGTGTTGCGTGTATCTTTATGAGAACTTGAAACTCAACATCCTGTGCGAGCTGAACGATGCGTGTTTTATGGCAGAATCAGAGAGAGAAATCTTCGCAAGTTTCTTGCTGTTCGTCTCTCCCAAGGCAATAGTGACTGCTTTTATCATATGGTTTAGCGATGTTTCATCAATGTTTTGAGATTTCTTCTCGTTGTCAGACATATGAAAGATTTCGAAAGACGCTTCTACTACTTTCGCAGACGACGATTGGCGAAAGCACTCACTACTCACAATCTTCATTATTTTGAACGGGTCTGTCGCTTTGAAAACAAGCCAAAAGTTTATCTTGATGGCGTTTCGTTTGAAGATGACGCTGGAAACGGTTTGGTCTCAAATCGTGGTTGCGCAGATTTACAAAACATCATACATTGTGTTACGACTTCACCATTCAAAAGTCACACTTCATACTTTCTCTTTTCTCCACTTATTTGTGTCAATACGATTGGAGTAACTACTAAAAACACTAGGTAACCTGCTTAAATCAATGCTAAAAATTACTAAACTCAAATTTGAACGTTACTCCGGTGATACCGGAAGTTGAAACTGAACTTCAGCTTTGTTAGCTTTACTGGTTGACCTTTGGTTCATAGACAGCACGAATAGCTTCTTCGTACTAGGAATAGCTTACAGCGGAGCGGCATAACGAGAGCGGGGCAAGGGGGACACAATTCCCCGGGCGCCTATATCATTATTGGGGCGCCGAATCACTGCGGATGGCGCTAAATAATCCCAAAATTGTCACAAGTACTTTCTTCAACACAGTGCATATGCTTCCGAAAGAGCTCAGATTCGAACAAAGGGGGAACCGAACTTGTTTCTTGCCCCGGGCCCCACTAACCTCGTCATGCCTGTGGGCTAACAATTACAACAACTTATTTACGCAGTTGCGCTGGCAACTGCTACTAGGCTAATGCATCGTGATTGACTATTAAAATCACTTTGCCTGCCATGCACTTGCCACTCTGCAGCTTGTAGTACAGCATGGTAGGTCTAGTCGTGTATTCTTACTGGTCTGAATTCTGATTTTGATTTAACTGCAGCCTAATTGCAGAATCTTAGGACATAATAATTGACATATTTTGGTGTCAAATTTTAAATGTATTAGTGCCATTGCGCCGTTTTCTGCATTTTCAATAATAAATCAAGATGTGTTAGGCTTGTGGCCTCACATTTCGGTAAAAAACAAATGTATAGCGAAGCAAAGCACTCATGCACCGTTGTCACATCTTCGACAATCGACAGCAATTTACTATCCAGCGTGGTTGTGCAAACAGGTTTAATCATAACCCATAGAGTGTTGTAGACAGTTTGACATCTCTCGTGGCCCCTTATCATCAACCATACGCACCCCCAATTTAAAAAACTGGTCTTGTTCTAGGGTTTTGATGAAAAGAAGAACAAAAAAATTGTGCTCTATCACATCCGATATGTATTTTCCTGAACAGGAATTAATAGAAAGCAATTTGGTTTTATTTCATTTATAACCTTCCATTCGATGAATTCCTAGCGATTTTCGCAAACAACCTAACGTGGTATCTTCTGAAATTTGTTTGAGGGTTAATTAACTTCAGTTATGCCGGCTGAGTGGTACATTCGTAGATCGCATAACGTTTAGGTTGGAAGATTAAGTTCGATAACGGGCCGCGTTGCACCAAAGATTAGATAGACAGTGTTTTCGCCCTAATAGCAACTCTCCGTTAATGGATGAGTGCAAGCTAAGCCTCAGGCCCGATCGTACAGTGACTGAAAACTTCCATTACCAAAGTAGACGCGTTGCTCACGAAGCAGTGCAAGCGGAAATGGGCGTCCGTAAACCACTCGCGGTAAACAAAGTAGGATCGAGGGCAGTGGCGTATCTATGTAAAATGGAGCCCATGGCAAAGTTTAAATGTGCGCCCTTTTCAATATTTTAAATATTAATCATAGAAACAATTTTTACGAAAGATAAATCATGAAGAAAACAAATGTTTTATAACAGGAAATATGTGTATATTTTTTATTAAAACTCTTCAGCAAAGAAAGTATATATTGTCTATAAGGACCATAACATACTTCTTTGCTCATTTATTTTTATTATAAAGAACATCAAAACGTTCAAGCAATGCCGTTGTCATCTTTGGACGTAGTATTGGCTGACCAAACTGTAAATCTTGCAAAAAACTTCACCTAACATATTACAATTCCAAAAAGCAATTTCTTTAAAATAAAGCACATTTAATTTGATGTTACAGTAAGTTATTTAATGCAATGCATGCATTACTTGTGTTCGAAAGACACAATTACATCGAAACATCAATATATCGAGCCTTTTCTTGTTTAAATAACACAGCATGCTACTTAAAACAACACTTTCTATGCTTTTATTGAGGCAAATTGGTCTATGATTTCATCTGTGTTTCGTTCCTTTCTATAGCCTACTCATCAAAGCTAGATCACACAATCTGTCCTGACTCATGGGACTCAGATGTATAAAAAATCAGTTTCTCTCAGCTTGCAATAGATACTGCTATCGTTAGCATTATCTGCGAAGCAATTTGGAAAGGCGCTTTCATCATGTTCAACAACGAATGTCAGGAGGTGTTCAGGACGCGATAATTTTGAGTTGCACGACTTGATACTAGCATTGTGCAATCTAGAATCTCCTTGCATAATTGCTTGCCATCAACGTCTGAACTGTACGCAGCTCCTAAATTGTCACACATATATTTTAGTTTTTGACAATCAGGACCGTAGCAAAGGCTTTGGACATCGAACAGAAAGCCACATTTGGACAGTAAAAGCTAGCTCAAAGCAAGACTAACAAACCGCTTCTGTCATGAGCTAACATTTTTTGCTCTAACTGGTACGGTAACGATAATAACTGCTGATGATTCGAGGACTAACTCTTAACTCTTCCTTAATGGGCATTGTGTTTAGCTTATTATCGGGCTGGGCATTGTGTTTAGCTTATTATCGGGCAACAGTGACCATCGAAGAAGTTTCGTAAAGTCGNAATGGGTCGCAGCCCTTTAAGTAATTTTTATCATCAGTTAGTTGCGTATCAGTTAGCTTTTTACAGCCACGGTCTTAAGCACGTCTCAACCAGATTCTGGCTAATATCCCCTTGCCTGAATCGCAGCAGCACAGACTGACTTCGCCTTTCTTATAGCGCAGGGGTTCCCAACCTGTGGTATGTGTACCCCTTGGGGTACATTTGCCTATCTGAAGGGGTATATTTAAGGATAGCAATAGAAGGGAAAATATATTTATATATTATTTATTTCCAAATATTTATACATATATCAGTGAATACTGTTTTCAACAACCATTACCTTTATAGTAATGAAAATCTAAAAGTTTTATTTAAATTCAATGGATTTTGTTATTTACTCAGCCCTTTTGTCATCAGAAATATTATGGGTACATGCTCATCTGTCGAAATGCTGAAGGGTACATGGTCAGAGAAAGGTTGGGAACCCCTGTTATATCGTGAGAAGGACGAGATCTTGTAGTTGTGGTAATCGAGCGTTCTTGTTCTGTCACAATGTCTGACCATCGTGTTGTGTCACAATAACACAGTTCTGTCACAATACGTTATTGTGCTGGCGCAACACGCCCTGCATTAGATAAGGGCGCTGTGTTGATGCAGCATTGCAGTTAATGTTCGAATGGGGCGCAAAATAGAGATTAAATAAAATGGAAATGGAAATTTTAATTTTTCCCAAGTAATTTTTGCGCCCCCGTCAAAATGGCGCCAATGGCACGTGTCATGCCTGCCAAACCCTAGATGCGCCACTGGTCGGGGGCACACAGGCAGTGGCGATTCTAAGGG
>JGI24022J15233_10002627_pt1 | contig 17041 bp, 5 predicted proteins | sample Ectturendosymbi2_FD_15233 | JGI IMG/M metagenome (IMG submission 15233)
CTACTCCCCTGCTTTTTGAAATGGGGGGCAACGGGGGCACAGGTATCCTTACATATGAAGCGTGTGCGGCCCGGTAGTGTTCGCACACCTTCAGTGCGGGCTTGAACCCAGAAACCTCGATGGCGCGAATTTAGGCAGTTGTTGGTGCCGTCAGCACGCTGGGCGTTTCAGGCAAAGAGAGCTCTCACTTCCATACGCATGGNAGTCAGTTTTAAGTGTCGCTTGCTTGGTCTTTCCCTTCTCCTTGCTTTGGCCGACTTTGCTTACATGCAACGGTCGCGTGACTGCTACACATAACAGTATCATAAGTAATTTCATGGCTTATCAAGATCGAATTGAAACAAATTTATTGCAGCCATTCGCGCACCCACAAAGTTCGGAAAGGTTTTCTATAATTTCTGTTATTATTTTTAAGGTCAACATTGTTGCTGAACATGTAAATGCGAAGGGAATGACTGTTATAGTACGCTTTTAGCACTGAACTCAAGCAAATAGTTTTGAACTCCCGGTTCCTCAAAACCATGGGCGTCCGCAAGGAGGGAAACGGGCATTTGACCCCCTTGGAAATTGGGAATAAGAATTAAGATTTTCTAGAAAACCTGACGTCAGCAGCTCAATTCCGTTTATTATTTGATTTATTTCTTTCAATGACATTTTATTTGCCGATGTGGCCCACACGCTGCACAAGAGCCATGTTCAGTGTTCTGGTGTCATGCAGTGATGAGCTTGCAGTTCACTCATGTTCGCTCCTTTGCCTGCAAACCAGGATTCGAAACTTGCGAGCGGATTGTTCTACTGTTGGTCTTTATTGTGTGTTTTTTACTGTCTGCAGCTTCCTGATGCTTGATTCAGTTTCACAGCAAGAAAACCGTAACAACTTACGAAATGCACTTTGCTGATTTTACCCGAAATTGCGTTCACAGACTTCATTCGAACGCGCAAAAATGAAACCTTAAAGATCAAACATATTACGGGGCACAACCTTGTGCTGCAGTGAACTCAAAGACGTTATGTTTTGTGTGTGAAAAAATGCGCCATGCAGGGACCGAGTTAGCTAGAAAACGGGGGGGGAACCTTTAATGGACAGCAAATTATGGAAATGATAGGCCTACATTTTTGGGAGACCGTGGCCCGAGTAACCCCCTGGGTACGCCTATGTTGGTGGTATAGCAACTGGTACTGCACAATAGTGCTATGTCTGGCACTGCATTTAAATATGAAAACACATTAATTCAGAGAGCTGGGCTTAAGTGGACGTAATTATGCTCAAAAATTGTGTTAGTCAATTCAGATTTGGTCAGTTCCGACATAAAATCTACTGCCTTGCTAAAAACCATAAGATTCTCACTAAAACCACTAAACCACATAGATCAAATCAAAGACAAACCACAAGATCCTTTGGTAAACACTGGCAGCGGCAACCGTGTTTTGTATATTTCAGTCTAGAAACCAGTGCAGGAATTCGACTCACAAGAATATGACACGAATCAGTCACATGATTGAGCGACGTTTATGTACACACTGATTCGGTTAATTCATATTAACCAACAAAATTATCAACAATCATAATTCAGCTTACGGAGTAAATCTGTACACTGTGTCAAAAGATAATCCAACGATAATGTCCAGTTTTCTTATTTATTCCCTGGCTTTATGCTGGGGTTTTCAACAGTAATCTAGCCATGAAATTTGTGCAATTACATTTTTAACGCAAAATATTGGGGGGGACAAAAGATATTGTGTCCTCCCATGTTCAAAGGTCGGGGGGGCATATCCCCCCCATCCCGCACTTAAACTCGGTCCCTGGCGTCATGCCAAAAATAAAATTTCCTATCCGAACCACACAAACGTACAGCGCGACCGTCGAGACGGAATGCGGATCGAGGTGAAATGCCCCAACCATTAGTCAGGACATGATCAGCAAGTAGCTGCAGACGCCACGTAAGGGCAAGGCTGAGAATGGTAGGTAGCGAACGTTACTCTTGTCTTCTGATGGCAAATACGTGTACCATATCTCAGACCTTGATTTCCGTAATTTTAGCTGTAAACCTACAAATTTTGGACAGACACTCACGCACTTCATACTACCCTTCAACCAGAACCGTCGCCAGAAAGTTTTCAATAGGGGGACTTTGCAGTTCTGCGGGGGGTTTTCGTTTGTGCGGGGGGGCTTGACATGATAAAATTAACCAAAGTTCCATTTATTTATAGTAGTTCACGTTTCAATTTGGGAGGCTTGGAGCTTTCTTTGGGGGGCTAAGCCCACCAAGGCCCCCCGTGGCGACGGGACTGCCCTCGACTGGTTTGAATAAATTTACACAATCTTTTTTGAGCTGTTGGTCTGCCGCTTAAAAAGCAAGCTCTTGAAACAATTGTATTTCGATAGTAATACAACTAGTCTGGGGAGTTTGTATGATTCTCGTAATGTACTTTTTCACAGCCAAAATGAACCTTCATTCACACAACGGCCAGACTAAAGATGCAGCTCAGTAATTTGCTTTCAGATTGAAATGTTTTCTCTTTTATTGTGTGTGTTTTTCACAGACTCAGTCAAGAGTTATTAACATTACACAAGAAATACAAAGCATTTATTCAGTGCACAGGGCTGAGGATGTATGAACACTTACTTGCAGGCCAAACTGAAAAAAAAAATACAGAAACATAATTGACAAAATAGGCAACCTGACGCAGACGAAGGCTTACATTTACAGAACCTGGTTGTTACAGTTGCTTTAAGTGATCATGACTCTGGTTTGAGCAATCTTTAGAACTTGAAGTATATACTACGTATTTTAGAAGTTATAACATTTATGAAAAAAGTAACATTTGTATGCTCACTTTTGTCGGTGTACATCTTAATTTTCCAACTTCAAATGCCTACTGTATGATTTCCACAAGTCGTCAGTTTTACTCATTATGTTACCCAGGCGTTTGCAGACTTCGGAATCGGGAATCGTTTTAGTCGACACCGGAGTCGAACTTCCGTTCATTTTTTGAAATGCAGTTGTGGAAAAAAAAACAAAATGAAACCGAATTGTGAGCAACCAAACAAATTGTTCATTTAAGAAATGTATTTGCATTCATGGCAATTGTAACTGTTTCACCTGAAAAAACATTTTATAGTCACACCGCAACTGCTTGATGAATGCTAGCCTTGATCAAGTCGCAGAGACTCGGTGGTTCTATTTTCTTATCCGATTCGTCAACTTCATTATACTGTAAATATCCACGTGCTTTCTCTTGAGATATCGTTTCAAATTACAGGCCTTTGACGGTCTATGCTTAATTTGATCTGCAGCTAGCACTGGGCACAAGGTTTTTATTAATCTCTTTCACAAGTTCTGCAGCGGTAAACGTAATGACACCTCATTATCGAAAGCAATCCCAAGTAGTAGATCGAGTCGCCGGCAATTTATTATATCAACGCTGTTGGAATAAGAGCAGACGATGTCTACCTAGCAGGCGAAATGTATACTCTGGTAAAACCGTGTTATTTGTTTCATGTCTGTGAAAGGATTCGTTTCGATAAACACTGTTGTAATACGTTGCTGGAAACTATAAGAATCTAAAACGAATTTGTTTTCTCATTTTGTTGAATACAACGATGACATAAACCACAGTTTCTTTCAATCTTGTGTTATCGCAATTAGGAACAATAACGTTGTTTCTGTGATTTTTGTGACGCCAGTGATTCTCAGTATGGTCCAGGTGGACCACCGGTTCCGACTAGTTGTTCATGAGGTGTCGGCATAGCAAAGTGGTCCATCGGATATTTTTTTGAAAAAGATGGTCCACGGGCCAAAAAAGGTTGAGAAACAATGGTCTACGCCAGTGATTCTTAACCTGGGGTAGATTTACCCCCAGGGGGTAAATTTCATCTTTCTAAGGGTAAATTTACCGAATTGTAAATTATAGCAAACGTACATTTTTGTAAATTTTGCAAAATGTAATAGCCTGGATTATAAGCTAGTTAGTTACAGGACAAAACACAAAAGTACATCCGACAGTGTTTTGTTCGTAGATTGATGACAGGCTTATTGTCAGGCGTTATAGAGCATTGTTACAAAGTAGATTTACGGATATATCACACAAACTCGAGTTGTTGCACTTTGGATTATGATTCAGAGTTATGGTTAGTGATGATTTTCTTCTTTTAATTCACCTTTACTCATGTAGGCTACCAGATTCATTTGTGTACCTCGTGCGCGCAACACTGTTTCTGTTCACGACTTCATTCGGAGTTTGCCCGTAAAAGGACGTGGTAGCTCTTTCAGAATTAAAAATCTTCTATTGTGCAACAAATTTCACTGCTTTGACAATGGCCAGACTATAGCGCCATTTTTCTCTTTCTTTTCCCAGCATGCTATAGACTGGGCTGTGGACAACCGTTTTTGGTCTTTTTAGTGAATGAGTTATTCATGAGTTATCAAATGCAGGTTTCAACATTCTCTGTTATTATGTCGAAGAAGATAACTAGAATCATACGTAGACTTCGGATCGACTTTATCATAACAGATGATGTTCAAATACTTTTGTGTTGTAGGAACTCTGCACATATTAGAGTTTGTTTCTGAAGACACGTTAGGTTTGGAAGCATTCTGTTTCGTTGCTTTTTCAATAGCAAAAGAAAATAAGCCGTATACAATTGGGGAGTGACTTATCAAACTGTACACTAATTATAATCATAAAGAGAACAAAGAAGAAACTCAAGATAATGTATTTATCAAACCATACAGTGCATTGTCGTATAAGTCTTATTTCTTGTGATATTTTAGATGACGTAGCAGATGAAATTCGAAGAAATAAGGCACAAGAGTCACACTTCAGCAAGATGAGTCAACCAAGGACGCCCGAACAACGGTAGGGCACGGAGGGCAGTAAACAAGTTGAAGGAAATGGAAACTTATAAAACACAAACAAATCGTCATCAAAATGTTTGTTTCTGTTCAGCAGCAGTGTTTCTGTTCAGCAACAGTGTTAATCTCACAAATAATAGCGGAAAATATAGAAAACCATTCCGAATTTTCTGGTTACGTGAATAGCTGCAATAAATCTGTTTCAAATCAATCTTGATAAACCATGAAGTTACCCATGATACTAAAATTAACGGCCAAAGCAATAGATGTGAATGACATTTTCGTAGACATTTCGGTAGCTTCTGCACCGAAACTACGAAAATGTTGTTGAACCCATGCTATGTTATGAAAAAGGCACCTCCACCCCCATTGCCCACTTTTGAAAGGACATGGAGGCAATGTCCCTGTCATTTTCCTGATGTCCATTGTTCCATGGAGTCAACTGTCGTATCCAACTGCACGTGTCTGTTGGTTTACTGTCGATATACATGCGGTTGTGTTGAAAGATTGAGCTTTTCTAGTGTGAAAGTCTAGACACGACTAGCGAAGTGACTGATGATCAGGAAAAATGAATAATTTCTTTCAACAAAATGAACTCGTGGAATCACGTTGACTCGCTGTGCACAGACGGCACCTCTTCTATGCTCAGTGAAGTCAGGTTTACAACTCTGATGAATAAACGGGCATTGCACATCATTTCTACCGTTTGCGTTCTTCATCGGCATGTACTGGCGAGTAAAGCCCTTCCAGGATATTTGAAAATAGTTTTGAAACATGTAACTGAATGTGTAAATTTTATCAGGGCACGGGCTTGTGTTTCTGAAGTGTTTAAAAAGATGAATTGATTGAATCTTCAATGTTAAACAATGCTTTATTCCAAATTCGTATCTTGCAACTGTGACTTTTCCAAATTTTGGTGTGGATTGGCGGAAGAGTTTGCATTACAACGCTGTCGAACCGCGCATTTGAATTTACTATACTTTTTCAAAATACTTATCTGCAGGCCCGTAGCCACGGGGGGGCATTCGGGGGCAGTGCCCCCAAAATTTCTTTTGTGCCCCCAAATTTTGTTGCGCACAGAAAAATTTGTTTTAAGCATATAGTAAAAGCAAAAATCTTTCCCCCCTAAAAATGTATTGTTCCCCACCAAATATTGAAACCTGGCAACGGGCCTGCTTATCTGTGTGAGGTAGGGTTCTTCTCAATGATGACCATAAAACAAAACATTGATCTCGATTAATTCANAAGGATGACATGAGATTATCTCTTTCTACCACTGTTCCAAGAATCTCAGATATTGTGCGTAGAAAACAAGCNCAGAAGTTTCACTGAGTGACTGACTGATTGAAATTGTCTGTCATTTTTCAAAAAAAGAAAAGTTTAAACATGGTTGTGTATTCTTTCTTCCAAAAGTTTTGCCCCTTGATTCAGTGATATGCCGGTGATATTCGTAAGAAGTTGTTTCTAGAATTCCAACAGCCTCAGCGAATCACTTCTTAAAAGCACCCATGCTTGCTTGCACGAGCATTTTACTTTAGTTTCATCTCAGAGAGACTGATAAGTTTCGTACAAGTAACACCCTGAAATTATATCCAGCAAGCAAAAAATATTCATGTGTCTGAGTGAAGTTTAGAACGTTTTTCCAAGCGAACCTGCCCTGGGCCCTTTGCAGAAAAGTCATGCCTTGACAATTTGACACACTAAACATTGTTGCGGGTAAAACCAATTCTTTTATTTTGTTAAAGGGTAAATGAGACGAAAAAGGTTAAGAACCATTGGTCTACGCCAGGGTTTCTTAACCTGGGGTGCTGAAATCAATTTCAGGGGGTGCTGGGGAAGGTCACATGTGCATATGATCAAGATGTACTGCAATTGTCTTTACTTTATCCTAATAGTAACCAGGTGTTAGCCAATGGTAGGGGGCGCTGGACTGCTTAGGCGTGACAAAAAGGGGTGCTGAGGTAAAAAAAGGTTAAGAAACGCTGGTCTACGCAGATAGGAATGCTGTTCATTGAAACGTAGTTGAACGAGAGGAAGAAAACATGGTGTGTTAAAGCGTTGACTGGTCACGAGGCGTGTTTTCAACGTGTTTTCTTATTGTTCCAATGACCTGGTGTTGTTTCGGTAAAAATGGTGTCAACCTGGCCTTCCAGTTGGCAAAAGACATTATGACGCAAATCAATGCGACGCACTGATCTACATCATATACTACAGAACGTACAGCGCCATATGGCTGTACAAACGCATACACAGAAATAACTCCGCAAGTAATGTCGGTGAGTACAGCGATGCCTGCAGCAGTTGTCACGCGCCGTATCAAAGCAATTTCGTTGCTTTGCCACTTCATCAGACTCGAATTAGAGTTTCCAGCACAGTCTGCCACTTGTGTCATATCTTGTCGGTGCACGATTAGCGGGTAAATAAGTAAACCTAACAAAATCGCTTGAAAGGAAAATGTAGAAACAAAAACAAAAATACCAGGAAGTATTTTGGGAACAGCATTCTGATCCACAACACATCCTCGACGGGAGCTTTTGTAGGTTCGCGTTGAAAGATATAAGATTAATGTTGTCAGGTTGACAGCGGTCATTAAAACAATCATGGCTGCACTGAAGAAGCGCACTGGCCTGTTGGTTAAATGAGCCATAACAGGCGTCTTGTAAAACTTCCGTTGCCGGAACCACAGTGTTAAGAATATGCTGGTCAAGACAGCTGATTGGAGGATACCCTTGATGTGTCTTACCACCAAACAGAAGAACGAATAATGATCCCCATGCATTGTTTCAGCGACATCTGCAGAAATACGGACAGTAAGGAGAATGGAGGCAATCAGGCATAACCACCTCATCCAATCAGTTACCCTGTCTCTGCTGTAGTGACGTCTGTCTCTTCTTATCGATGAAAGGGAGCAGCGATTTTCATGTTGCACTTTTATCTCAAACAGTGACAAAGAAATTAATATGTAAAAGCTGACGATAAGCAAGATCGCACTCACAGCGTAACAAGCTGCTTGTTGGTTTGTGATGAGCTCCTCCTCAACCAGTGTGAGGTTTCTTGTAAAGTTGCTGGTTCCACTGAAGTCATCCATATATTTATTTTTCTTGATTCGCTTAGACTTTAATCTAATAAGATTTTCCTAGAACTGCCAGGCAATGCCTGTATAACAAAAAAAGCAATATGAAAACTCTTGTAAAAAAAGAAACTTTACACATTTTCACACAGCGGGTCACTTAGTTTATCATTTTCCGCAACATCACAACCTTATAAAATTTTAGCATGACAACCAAAGATCAAAACATCGCCTTAATATTTTTCCTTGCAACTTGGAAAAGCCATGTCATCCATTGTCGCTGCAAATGACGACAATGTAGCATTGTCAAGTAGTGCTTGACCAATGCCAGTGTTCTGATTTGATTTTAGGGAGACATTTATGTATACATCAGCAAAGAATATGCTGTATGGCAAAAGCGAAACACTTTGAAGATCTGTTTAGAGCAGGTGTTCCCAAACTTTCTCTGGCCATGCACCCCTTCAGCATTTTGATAGATTAGCATGTACCCCTAAAACTTCTTATGACAAAAAGGCTGAGGAAAATAACGAATATATATTTACCACTAAGCATATAATGATTTTGAAAATAATATTCACTGATGTATGTATAAATATTTCGAAATTAATAAATGTAAACATATTTTTTCCCTTATATTGCTAAATTTAAATGCACCCCTCCGGAGAAGCAAATGTACCCATAGGCCTAGGGGTACATGTACCCCAGTTTAGGGACCCCTGGTTTAGAACATCACGATGAATTTGTTTAAATTTTGTTGAAAATTTATGGGGCGCCGATTGTATAAAAATAATATCGGAAACATTTAACACAAAAAACTGCTAAGTCAGAAAGGTTTAATTAAAGTCGGAACAGATTTAGCTGAGTCCAAGCAGAACTAACTAAATCGGAATAGATTTAGGATTAGGTCAATCAAACAGATTTAGCTAAATCAGAGCAGATTTACCTAAATCAGACTCGGAACAGAGTCTGATTTATCGGAAGACTCCGATTTAGCTAAATCTGTCTGATTTAACAGTTTTTTGTGCTGAATGTGTCCGATACAATTATTTTACGAACGGTATCCCATAAAAATTAACAAACCATTTATTTTCATACCCGCTTTACCTCTTGGGAGCAGGGACGGTTTAAGGAGCGCGGGGCGCTAGGCCATCCTAGTTTTTGGGGACCCACGCAGGTGTGACCTATTTGGTCGCTTGTGTTAAAAGCGTGAAAGTATGTCCCTCTCACATGTAGTGCTCCCTCAAAATTTTATCTTTTGTGGTGCCGACTTTGGTTCCACGATTGCTTTAGATCTTCAACAGAAATAAAAGCCTTTCCTACATTCTTCTCAACAACAAATGGCAATGCGATTTTTCTTGGAATTTATAGCTTTTTCGTGTAGTTGAGAAGTTATCTTCGTTAAATTTCCGTGATTTTTAGCATTTTTTGTAGGTTTATTTTTCGGATATATACGTTGCCATGCAGGATGATGTTGCCGCCACCGAAAATATCGTCTAGTTGTCGATCTGATTAGCTGTACGTAAACTGCTTTGCTATAGTAACCACATATTTTATGGAACAAAAAAGCGCAATCTATTCAGTGGACACAGGATAGATTTACGCCGTTTTTGAGTTGCCATTTCCCACGCAACACAAAATATAGCGTGTTAATCGTCTACTACGCTATAGCCTGATGTCAAACCTCATGAAGACAATTTTTGCACAACGAAGTATTTTCGCAACACCCTCAGCAAACCGTATGAAATAAACCCAATGTAGACACGTATTTCCAAGTAAAACTCACGAGAAACTGTTCTAGCTGATTTAACTAACATCTAGATCTAGAGCTTCAACAAAGAAGCTCTGTATGCTGGCATTTTAATAGGAAGCAACTAAACATGGAATCCGCATCAAAAACGCTACAAATTTGCCTACTAAAGCGCATATATTTCAGAAACAGTGTAATCGACAAACCGTTTACTAATAGAGACCACTGTGCTTCAGTGACTAAGGCTCTAGTATTTCAGAAGTGACTAATTGATTTACTGGTGGTCTGCTACAACAACTTTGACAACTGAAACCCACCACTGGCAAATTAAATGATGGAATTTTATGAAGCTGTAAAACTCTACCTTTACTATAAAACACTATACAGAACAACAAGGTATTCTGTAGAACAGGGGCGTAACCAAGGGGACACGTGAGCCATTGTAGCAGAATGACGCCACTTTGTGTATATTTCTTTAAATTGATGAGCAAAGCGAGGTATCGAGGTATCCGTGTTTTTGATCACTCCAATCAAAATGTCTGGCTACACCACTGCTCTGCGTCTTTCTGTCAAGCACATTTGAAATCGTTACCACAGGTAGCCATCACTAGCACAAGCAATTATATCCATGAAGAAGAGGGCAAACATATAATCATCTGCATCAACTGATACCAAATGTTTGCCTACAATATATCCAACAGCTCACAGTCTATCGCAAAGTTTTTTTTTGCCTTCAGGCAAGCGAAATTGTCAACAAGTTTTTCCCAATTTAGTACGACCGTAACATCAGACTCTAATTTCTAACGAAGACCGCCAGACACCGCAGATCTCCGAAGAAAAACAGCATTGTCATTCTTACATTGCGTAACAAGCGATATTATCGTGTTGTCACTGTACTGATAAGGGTCTTGACGTTTGCATTTTCGCTCGTTTCAAAGTATTGTGAAGTTATGCCCCTGCGCAATTTCGCAAATTTTAAGTTAGTAATGAGTCGTTAGTAAAGATTTATTGCCGTGTTATTGTTACGCGGAAAAGACCAAGAGTACAACAATCGGCTAGCAAGTTTGCAACCTGCCTCTGCAGGCAAAGGATCGGACATGACCAAACTGCGAACTTGCGCTAAGCGTTTCGGGGGCCTCACGGTCACGACTTTGCCCTGATGGGACTCGCGTTCATTTATCCGACCCTGCCTTCATGATTAGTTGTATGTGTCCAGAAGTCAGACTTCCACTTGATCAACGTATTTTGTGAAGTGATTGTTGTAAAAAAATGTAGGTTACTATGTCTAGCCCAGGTAGTCTTCTCTTATTTTGTACTGCATAGCAACAAGATACCTTTGATGCTTGCTACCAAAGTTACACATTTGCGCAGACTGCTGTTCAGACAGCCAGATGGAGTTAATTGTGTAGTTACTTAGAAGTCTATTTTGGGGGTTTTCCCAAAACAGAGTAGTGCAGTTAGTGGATTATGGATGTTAACCGTTGCGTCCATGCAGGCCTTTTTAGTCCATATTTGTTAATATTTATAGGCGATTTGAGATACAAAGTATTATTAATCTAAACATGTGCCATGCACCAGGAGATTACCAAGTCCAGACATCAGCAATGTGTATGCATGACTGTAAAAAGCCCAATGCGCACGCTTTATAAGCATATTTCGCTTAAGCTTATGGTAAAGTTTATCAATTTGCCCTAATAAAAGTTAACCCCAAATCTTTTTTGTGCCCCCCAAATTTTGTTGTGCTCAGAAAAATTTGTTTTGTTTTAAACATATGATAAAAACAAACATCTTCCCCGCCTGAAAATGAATTCCCCCCCCCAAACCTTAAAACCCGGCTACAGGCCTGATTCTGCCAAAATTGTGTCTGCAATTAGGATATTTTGTTTTGAAGGCCATTCGTTCTCAAGATGTAGCATAACGTCGAAAACTTTTTTTATAAATCACCATTAGGGGGGGGGCCTGTAAGCATTTTGAGTGGAGCAGGGCTGGGCTGCTACGGCACTGTAAATAATCCAGGTTAGTCCCTAATATTCCGACTCGTGACACCTGGCTGTGTATCAGGATCATTTGTTCATCTAAATTTTAAATTTTCTTGCTCACATGCCTCATCAAATGCACTATTCGACGAGGTTCCTTTTTTGTCAACACTTTCGAAACGACTTATATCACTTCCCGTACATAAATTTCCACTTCATCTGGCATAACATGACCAGGTCGTCATCTTCAGTGTGGTGTGGCAGTTAAGGTATACACTCAGTGGTTAAAATACTTGTTCAACACACCTTTCTTTTTTCTGCTTCCGTCTGTTTTACCTTAGCTTTAGGCCTCTTTTGGCTGCCACTTAATATTTTCGGCCTGCGTCTTTTGGCCTTTGACTCATAATATTACAGACAAAACATATTCTTAAATAAATAGCGCACATTCGACTTCAATCCAAAAACATAACACCTGCCTATCACTATATCCTTTACACGTGGAAATGGTAACAGAAAAAAAAACTTAAATAGAGCACTGATTGAAGGAGTACAAACATTATTAGAGCAAGTTGTGAATGTCACGGAGAAGGTTAAAATTATTTTCTCTATTAGCACCAAAAAAATACATGAAGTGATTGTAGATCTCCCAGTAAATTCAAATCTAGGTTTAATTTTTCAAAACAGACAAGTACTGTAGAAGCCTCAAACTTCCACGAAAGTTATTCCACTTTCAACCTTTTCAGACTTTCAGCAACTTTCAATTTGTCAGGCTATATCTCAAAAATTACGACGCCAATTTGTGAGATTGATGCCACAAGAACATCAAATTTTCACCACAAGAACATTATGAGGCTTACTCCACTTGAACTAAATTGTCACTTCTGTTACTTCGCAAATGGCTTCACCGTTAGTAATTTTCTGTTACTTTTTAAGGAACTGTTATTTTTGCGCACCTGAAATAGTCATTCGTAATTTTATTTCAAACGTTTTCGCCGATCTCAGTTTGCCTCATCAAATCTTTTCGAGAGGGAAAATGAACAACGCTATGGAAAAGACTGACTAAAGCGGCACACATTTGCGATTACGAACTAAACGTTACCTTCAGAAGACAAGTACTAGTAACGATTGAAACAGCCACAACTATCGAATCATATTTTGCAGCAACTATTGAAACATGACCTGTCAAATTCGAAACGACTTTACAAATGAAACAGGAAAAAGCTTCAAAACTGAAGCCCTCTCTGCCTTAACGAGGTGTTAGTGAAAAAACTTGGCTACACATTACTGAAGACAATGACCATTCTTAATATAGAATTTGATAAGGGCGTTAAAAACCGCGCAGTTGACTTGGATTTTCGTTGACAATGGATCCCACGCTTACAAAATACTGTGGGCCCCACCATGGCTTTTCATGAATTTTGACCTTNCTGACCTCAAGGACATTTTGAGAGACCGCAACTATTACATCTGAATACTGAGGTGATTGCAAAGCAAAGTTTTAGTATACTTTGATGGTGGTAGTAAAGCGAGTTTATGCTCTATTTTGAGAGACCGCTGGAAAATTTGAGAACTGTTCTGGTCTCTCAAAGCAACTTAAAAAGCACTGGGTCCCGTGCCGGCACTATACACAAGCAGCTTCAATGGAAAGTGCAAGTTTGCGTAGGTTGGTAGGCATAGTGCGGGGCCCTCTTTGGCTCGGGGCCCGATAAGAAGAAATTGCTCAAATCTGCTTAAAACCGGCCCTGCTACCAACAACATGAAAAAGAGGAGGATAAATACAACCAAAGAGTGACTGACATTGAGAAGTCTTCATTCAATCACCTTGTCTTTACAACAAGTGGAGGGATGGCACCAGCATGCAACAGAGTCAGCGAAAGACTGGCTGAAAAGATAGCTGAAAAATGCAGGGAGCCATATGCGTTTGTCATGACTTACATTAGAACAAAGCTCAGATTTGCCCCTTTGCTGCAATACGAGGCTTTCGACGCAAGCGGAGTGATGTTCACCTCCAAGATCTCACAAACATTGACTTCAGTTTAATTCCGAGGCCCACAACCACGTTAAGCTGAATTATGTATCAGTGACATGACGCCAATCATACTTGTGCGATAGGTATATATACCTCATAAGACGATAAGTCATGACATTACGAATAAATGAAATATTATCTTTTCTAGAAGTAAATACTCCGCTAATCAACTAAACTTATTTTGTTTTTCATGTACCCTACGATAATTGGATTACTTTTTAACGCTGAACTTTTGTAATCTGCTTATACCTTTGTTTCTTCAACCTCACTTGGTGACGATATGTGCATGGTGGGACATACATGCAACGATGGTACTCAGGGATGTAGTGTTAACAAAAAAGGTGTGGGAACGCATCCAAAAAACTAGCCATTTTGAAACAGCGTCAAACTCATTTTGAAGCAAAACATGACAAAGGTCTTTGAACGCCGTTCCCACGCGTTCCCGCCCCGCTACACCCCTGATGGTACTCCATTATGGTCCATGGGTAATTTTATTACTTCTTCACGATTTTTATCCTTAAACATTGCTCTCTGGCCTTGCGACATGCTTTCTTATGAATTGTCGTGTTTATTACATTGCTCTCTGCCTCATAACCATTATTGTTGCATACTTCTCTATTTTTATTCACTAACCAAGCATACAAGGATATTGCACTGGTTTAGCAAGCACAGAAAACTTCCACGCAAATGAGTTTCTTTATGCTTCTTCCGCGACTACTGCTGTATTGATTGCATGCACGGTATTTTTCGTCATTTCCGATTGGCCCCTCATGAGCGCTTACATCGGAAGAGGCTGTGGTATAGACGAAGAAAACGTGACTTAATGGCAAAACTTAGTGGAATAAATGAAAATATTACGTAGTGTTGTAAAACAATGGTATGTCTTCAACATAACAAATAAAATAAAATAATGCTTAATTCACCAATTAATTTCTAGTCCGAAAAACAATTGCATTGTGACGACATAACTAAACATCACTGCATAGTCGATTTTAAATTGGAGTGATTGAATTCCACAACCGGAGTCGGAGTCAGTGAATATGTTTAATTATTTAAAACTCCGATTCTGGAAATAAAATATCCGGACTCCGGCTCCGGGGTCAATTGAAAAACTCATCGACTTCGACGCCCCGTGAAAAAATATCACCTTCCAAGCTTCTGCACTGAATTGTTATTCTCGTTTGCCACGACAACCTTTTTGCGCGTTTTCTCGGTCAAACGTTGCTTCACTGTCCTTCTGACAACTCAAGCCAGCCTTTGTTTCACGAGAGACGCACACATTTTCATTGCTGAGGATTACGAGTCCAGGTCACTGCTGCTTTACCTGTAGTCGAATTTGCCGTTTCTGAATATGAAATCACTTTTTTATCGTCCACAATCCACATCATCTATTTCGTCTTTGTTCAAGTGACCCTGCTTTTTTTTACTGCAAAATAATACTGTACTTGATACTATGCTTTGCCTTACTCGAATTATCTTGGCAATATTATTCGATGTCATCTAAAAGTTCTGATGGAGAGTTAAAATAACACTGGCACGCTTTTTAGTGGTAGAGCAGAATTTGGTTTATACATCCATCTCGGGACCAGCCCCATTTTGGATGTCATAAACGATGGCTGTAAAAACCGTTTTTCCTAAAACTGTAACTAGACAACNCCACTAAAGAGCGCGAGAGAGATTTAAGTGTTTCATATGGCTCAGCTAATAAGCCAGAAACAATGCAGAAAGCCATAAAGGAACAATTGTCAGTGGCAATTAGAATAAATGAAACCACAATGGCAAAAAACGATCAATGTAAACAAAGATTGTGTGGCATAAAACCATGAAGGTCATCTGGTCAACCAACTGTGGCGGCCTAGAGATGGCGTCACATGTGAATAAAGTGGTCACTGGTAGATGGCCCCCATAAGTAACAAGTCACAAGCGAATGATCGAAATNCACTTATCCCTATATAAGAATAGTGCAACCTAGTATCAGTAGAGTGATCTCTATTGTTGCTGGTTACTTTCCTGATACTTTAATGCCCCGAATTATCATATCTTGTGCTTGCCTCAGTACTTCAAGGTGATGCAGATACCTGTAACACAACTCCGTTTGAAACGTTGTGACAAGTTTTTTTCAAACTCCGTTTGAAACTTTTTTTTCTTTCGGAGTATTAACTTGAACTAATCAAAGAGAGCCTTCACGTTTTTCCCCTCGACCTCCTCAACAAGCCTTGCAGCAACCCTCTTGTAATTCCAAGTCATTAATTTGCTTCACGTTGACTCATTGAGGACAAAGTTTTGTAGCGGTCGATCAACTCAAGCTTTTCAGCTGTTGTGCTAATTTTGTCTTAATTTCTTCATTCTGCAATGTTGATTGGAACAAGCAAGACACTTAAGCAGCTGCAATAAGAAGACTGAATCAGCTGCAACGAAAGTGTTGGCAGACTTCAAAAACCTGTTTAATCAAAATTCACATAAAAATTTTCAAAAGAAGCTAAATTTAACAAAGCCCTGTAGCGAAAAAAATCAACACAAAAGAAAACGCTAAAATCTAATGAAACTTTAGTTTGTCAGTATCTTGCTTGTAATAATTACCACTGGTGCCGCGCCTAGTGATTTTTCACTAGATCTAGTAATTTGTAGATCGACTTAGTGATCTAGTGATTCTTCACTGCAATCTAGTGATTTTTGCGAAGTACGTGTTGGAAGAAGATAGGTTGTCTTTTTTCTAATACTCAAGCTTTCAGCCCTTTTTTCAAAGATTTTCAACTTCTTTTAGTCTGCAAACAATTGATTACAGTAAGTGGATTGTTGTTTGAAGATTGGCACAACAGAACGAATAAGTGTTTCTAATTTGAGTTTCTCATTGTTTTCACTTCCGTGCTGTTTATTGCTGCGCAATGAGCCATAGCTGTATTTTCATTTTTTGCAGGAACACTGCAGTGGAAATAATTATTTAAATGTTAGTTTGATTTGGTCTGAAATACGCTTGTCAGTGGTGTCGTTTTCAGCTCATAAAAAAGCCTGAAGATTGTTATGAGATTTTCCAGACTTCATTTCAATAACCTTGCAAATGATGTGAAGGTTTTTAGGCAATAAAATAAATAACTAAATCATTTAAAGCAAACCTGCAAACTTTGACGCAAAAATTTTGAATCTAATGAATTTTTTTCGGATCTAGTAATTTTTTTGGGAAGCTGGTCATTTTTGCAGAGAAGCTTGTGGCAGCACTGAGACACAGGTTCGTCGTCGACGCCGCCAAACAGCAGAGGTGGCAAAAAAAGCAATTGAAGACCCTCCAACGAAAAGTGCCTAAGTCACAAATTGCCAGTTTCGAGAAAACAGCTGTTAAAGTTTTTAATTCGCATATGAAACACT
>JGI24022J15233_10002629_pt1 | contig 17036 bp, 12 predicted proteins | sample Ectturendosymbi2_FD_15233 | JGI IMG/M metagenome (IMG submission 15233)
GTATGTCAGGTAGGCTAAAAATGAATTAATTAGATTAACCGCAGACTAAAACTAAATGCTGATTAGCATCAGATCAACTAGCGATCAGTGTTTTGATGAAAGTTCAGTATTTTTCATCAATTCATGTTCTGCTGCCTCTTGCAAAGTTTTTTTTCAACCTGTTTCTAAAATTGTGTTACTGTGATGTAGTTGCAAAAAAAAGAATGGAATGACAGGGGACATTTATAATTCATTCACTGCAAACTTTAGAATTGCCACTTTGATGTGGAACAACATTACCTGAATTTTTTTTATACCATTGTGATGTGATAAACACATTTCAGTACAAAGTGCCACTCCCATTTAAAGCTGGGAGTTTTTGAGCATGAAGTTGCCTGTATGTAGATGTCCAGAACTGCAAATTGCACTTGATCAACATATTCTATACCAGTTGTTCGTAACCTTTTCTCCACTCCACCATGCCCCACTTAAGTAATTTTCCTTTGTTTCACGCCCCCCTGACTTTAAATAAGTTGTAATAAAAAGTCTATTTCGTGGTGAATTTATTTAATTTTTTTAATTTTATGGTTTTGCAACAAACATGAAGTCCATAGAGTGCAAACACACACAGTCTGCACAATGCAGATTGATAAAAACAGACACAACAGAATGATTAATTGCGAGTTTGGATGTAGAACAGCAGGGTTACAAACACCTTCTTAACACTGTTGTTCACGAACCTGAAACACTTGGTACAACACTACATCCAGTGTAGGACATTAAGTGAGTCCAACCCTGGTCAAGGCCAGGTAAAGTGCAAAAGTATTGCAGCACGCACACACCCTCAAACAAACACTGTAAACATCTGAGCACTCAGTTGCAATGTAAAATGCGATTGTAGTGTTCAAATAAAAAGAACGAATATAAACAATCTGACTGCATCAAAGTGCACAACCATACGTTGTTAAACTTTCTGCATCCTTCAAGAAAGAGATATACATATTTTTTCACAAAGAGGCCTTCTAAGGTAGGAATGTTGCATTGAACCTGATGACTGCTAACATTCGCTCTCCATGGCAGGTTGTATAAAGCCCTACAGCCAAAATTATAGGCCACTGATTACTTCACAATTTTTGGCCATTATTTGGATCAACATTATTTTGCAGCATTAGATGGAAAACATGTTTTTTTAAGTGACACTGTGCAGGATGTGCTGGAACTCACAGATATGCATGTTCCCACTCTTGCCCATACCTAATGTGTTACAGTTGCTTGTTTTAGACTTACGCATACTTTTGCAAATTCTTTGTTTGTTGTATTCACTCTGCTTAGCTTTGCAACCGCACACTATTTCACAGAATGAATACAGATTACTCTGACTAACTGTATAACGGTTAAACGCTATAACCACGTTTTCACATAAAGCTTCCAGAATCTCAGACCAAAACCATTCATACGTGAAAAACATAGTACGGTTAATCGCATAAACCAGATATTCCAATAGAAATGTTATTTTTATTTGTAGACTTAAACACTTACTCTGTGTCACTTAGTGTGAGTGAAAGACACGGTTCCGAGATCAAGCAGCATAGTGTCACCATTGGGATGGCCAGAAAGCAAAGTTACTATCATTCTTTGACCTAGAAGTCAACAACGTATGGTGGCCTGTAGCTGCCAAGCCACATTTGAAAACCTAGTCTCATATTCAACAAGAGTGTGGCTCAAGTGCAGTTGAATCATCATAAATATACATTGTCAAATCACAGAAGAATGTTGCAGAAGTACTGTAGAAAATTAGTATCATGCAGGTGTATGGCCACATTGCACAAAACTCATCGAATTACAGAAAGCCGTAGTGGTATCCCATGCTGCGTGGAGCTGTCCAGAGTTTATGCATTCATGTTCATCTGGAATTAGGCAAGCCACTCTGTGATGCAGCCAGCTACCTTAAAATTCTATGTGCACCATGCTGTTCTCAAATACGAGAATGGCACAGATGATATTGTTTAAAGGTTTTGGCATGCCGATAAAACAGCCCCCTAGTTGTACCCCTGAATGTTTGTATGCAGGCTTGAATTCGACCTGCAAAATTTCAAGAAACTTAGCCCCGACTTCCATCTCTGCTGGAACTAAACCAATTAACATGTGGTGTAACATTTGGAAGGGACAAATTCCTATTAAAAAAAAAAGATATATTTAGTGCTCATATCACCAAAGTTATAATTTAGGCTCAGCCTTTTGCTCAGACAGTAAGGCAGAGTTAGTGGAGTTTGTTTAGCAATCGCTGCTAAGCTTGTCCCTACAGAGTAGTTCAGTTAGTGGTAGTGATGTAGTCAAGACCGAGACGGAGACTTCATAAAAAATTTCAAGACTCATGACTTGAAATTCGAGACCAAGACTTCAGACTTCAAAATTTTTGGACTTAGCAGAAATTTTTCGAAAAATGTCATCATACTTCTAAGTTGAGTTTTTTTCTTATTTCTGTCATTTTTCTGGCCTATTTTGCTTGTTTCTTACCTGCAAATACAACAGACAAAAACTTGTTGAATTATAGAAGTTTTACTAAGCGATTTTTGCAGTATTCAAAGTCTCAAGACAATAGACTTTTGACCTAGACCTGTAGCCCTTGAGACTGAGACAAGACCTGAAATGTTCGAAACTGAGACTTGCAAAAATGGGTCTCGAGACCTTAGAGACTACATCAGTGTTTAGTGGATTACTGTTGCCGAGAGCTGTGTCCATGTAGACCTTATTATTAAATTAAAAACTGTCCATTTGTTGCTGGAGTGGAAAAACACAGCTTGTTTTCTTCAGGATTTACGGGCAATGATTTCCCTAGTTGTACTCATTAATTTTGTTAGCGTATCTACAGAATATGCCAGATATTTTCTCAGAATGATCCTGTTTTTAAAAAAATTTCTGGGGGTTCTCTTCCCAGAACTTCCTTCAGTGGCCCGGCCCTTAACAGTCCTTTGATGCTATAGTTAGGAACAATCAAGGTCAACTCAATCCCGATCCCCCTGCAAGGAATCCTGGATCCACCTAAGACTTGCATCTTTGTATCAGTTGAAATAGGGACATGCTAAAATGTTTCAATAGGCATCACCTAAAATGTTTGTAACCATGCATGAAGACAGTTCAGACATCATATGTGATTGCATTGTCAGTCAGAACGATTGTAAAAGGGTCAGATTTCCTGAAAGGTCTTTCTTTGTCAGACATCATACAGCAGAGTTTAGACAATAAATGGATTGTTTGTGTGTGCATCTTGTCAGGTATAAGCTGTGGTTGAAAACTTGTTCTGTTAATTATTGATGTGCTTAGTATTGTATAATACTCGTGATGTCTTGCATGCACAACATGCTGATCAAAATTTTTAGCCAGTGAGTTGCACCAGAAGTTCTCAGATCTACAAGCTTCTTAGAGGTCTAGAAAAGAGCTTGCGGATGCAGCAGTGTCTAGCTGACAATTAGAGTAACATGTACTATTAATCCTTGTTCTTCATGAGATGACTTTTAACCATTGATGCAATGACCAACTCCTTTGAAAGGCACTATTAAATGTTTGTGCAACCATGAAGCTGATTTTTTCAGCTTATTTTAGTAGATGTTCTTGATGATGAAGGGGTAAAAGATTCAATAAACACTGGTATTTTATTACCAGTGATGATTGCTTTTGTTTCAGGAGGGTTAGAATGCTCAATATGCAACAGTTGAGGTCTAACATACAAAAATTTTGGGAAACACTGTTTTACATGGCTTATAAGTTCTCAAAGTTTCACCATAGCCCTTGAGTGATTTTGTATTGCGAGTTGAATGTATACTGGTAAGTTGTTAAATTGATAGGTATATATAATGATGATATTTTAGTACCAACTGTCATTGGCCAGTGACCATTGCATTGTATTTGAGGATAAACTCTGTACTGTTTGTGTATTAATATAAAGCAGTGCAGTTTCCATCATATTTTTCTAATCAAAATTAGAAGAAAGTAGAATGACTTTGTAGAAATTAGGGGAAAGTAGAAGTAAAAATAGAATTTGATGTTTTTCATAGTATTAGCACTGTGGCTATAAAGGACCAATGCACAGCAGTGTCTCTGTCTGCAATTGCCATGATGGGTGTTGATGAAGTTAGCTCAGTGCATGATCTTCATGTGTGATACAATCAAAATAAAATCAGTGCAAAGGTTTCATTGAGGAGACAACCATGAACTATACCAATGATGGGCAAACTGTAGGTTGCCAACATATTTTGTGTGACCCTTTTAGCTGAATTGCAGTATTTCAAATTCATAGTTGTTGCCTCATATTTAATGTTTGGTTTGTTTTTCAATGTGTTTACATGAGTTCGTAAGGGTAGTAGCAGAGAATCTGTGAGATTTGATAACAAAGACAGTGAAACTAAAGCTCCAGTTAGGCTACCTAACACTGAGAGCTGGTCTACGAATATATCATACCTGGATTTCGGCCTAAAACCAACAGTTTTCAGTTGCCTTACCATCGCCATAGCTCTTCCGCCGATTGCGCTAGACAGCTGCTCAAGGGCTCAAATGGATCAGCCAGTCTTCTAGTCTGCACTCGAAAAAATTTATTGGTTGGGGGTTTCAGATTTTTTGTGAGTGATGTCATAAGTGAAATAGTTTTAGGGTCATTTTGGCTCATGCTACCTGGCCTAGGGCCCAACCACTAGGCCAAAGTATTTTGCTGTAGTCTACATTGGAAACTAGCCTTGAGTCCGAGTCTTCGAGCCCTTGATCAGCTTTCTAGCGTTTTTGGTTCAAACGTTATGATCTAAAATAAACAAATTAATTAATTGTGTAGTTAGCTAATTAGTCAAATATTTTTATTACTTAAGATCATAACTTTTGAACCTGAAACCCCAGCAAGTCATCCAAAGTATCAAAAGACTCTGATTGTGGCCTAGTTTCCAAAAAAACTTAAGCGAAATACTACCATCTAACGGTTTGAGCCCAGGGCCAGGTGAAGTGGGCCAAGGTGGCCTAAAAGTCCTCCACTTATGATGTCACGCACAAAAAATCCGCACCCCCCAACCAAAAAATTTTTGTTCAAGTGCAGACGAGAAGCCTTGCTGCATCTTTTGAGCCTTTGAACAGCTCTCTACCATTTTCGGCGCCCGAGTTACGCTTGCAAAGCCGCGTGCGATCCGGTTGTTTTGGCACAAGAATCCCCAAAAACAGCCGGACGTCTAAGTGTTAAGTTTCAGGACAAATTGAAAGAAAAAAGACATTGTGAAAAATTTCTTTCATTTTCCTGATGTCAGAATGAGAACAAATGCTTTTCGCAAATAGGCAAATGCAAACCACAAGTGGAAGAATACAAAAATGAATGAATGACTACCAGAGGAGTACCAACGAGATTTGACCATTAGCATGAGTTAAACAATGCTTTGCAATCCTTGTAAATCCATTCAATGTTAATGTAGTCGGTGATGGCTGTCCAGTTGGTAAACCATTTGTCACAAACTTATCTGCTGTAGAAATGTAACTGACTGAATTGCATAAATATTGGGCTCTAAAAACTTTCAGTCAATGCCACTCTACAGTTGATTTCTGCCAACAGGCTCTACAAAAAAATACCCAGCATTGAAAAGACCAGTGTACGACTCATTTCTGTATTTATCATGACATATTGCTGTGAATTTTTATTCTTGGTAATGAAGTTCACAAAATCAAACCATGGTGCAACCCTAACAAATGAACATTTGGGATAATTAATTCGCACACCTTTAACAACATATTGTTCATATTTTCAGATACTAGCAAATCAAAAAAGCTAATATTGATAAATAATTTGTTTGTTGTGTTTCAGTTACTGTAGATCAATTTATGTAAAACTTGCATTTATTTACCATTTTTCTATACAAATTGATTTTGCGGCTTGCTGGTGTTTTTGGTTTTCTGCAAATAACTCTCTCTTCTATTGAACATGCTTGCCCAACCCTGAACTATACACTGGTTAATAGTCTTTCAATGAAAGGTCATGTGTGTATTTAACTTTCTGAACTTTAACTCTGTTCTGGTTTAGGCTTATTCTGAAAATATCGTGTGATGAAGTAGAAATGCTGAATTTTCAATTGATTTGATTTTGAAATGCCAAGTGTTACTGCCAAACATGGCAGTATAGTAATGTAGTGAACCCTAATCCGTTTACAACATAGTCTGAAATTACCCGAACTCTTTAACCCATGGTGTTGACAAATATCTCTTTCTTGCAAAATTTTGTTGCTTAATTCTACATTGTCTAATTGTTTAATTGAGCTACTTCAAGTTAAGCTTTAGCGTCTTGTTCCACTTTGCCCATTCTTTCACATTCCTGTTTTAAAATCTTTCATTTCACAGTTAATGCTGACATTGATATTAGATGTTTAACCTTTAAAAATATTAAATCACTAAGTATGCATGATACCTGCAGGCATTGTGTTAAGTTGCAGCGAAAGAAAGAGATGGGGTGTTTGTTTTACATTATATGTAATAGGTCTAAAGTCGCAAAACATGTTAGTAAAGCCTTGACCTTTGTGTATGCTGCAAAGCATTACAGCTTGCATGATGTTGTATGCTTGCACAGTGGTTGTATATTAGGTGTTAGATCGCAGAGCAGAGAATTTATTGCAATGTTGTAGGCAAACGGAGGAAATGCAGCAAAGATTTGAGAGCCAGCTTTAGATTCATTGAAGAGTACATCCAGAGAATTCTTAACAGCAAAGATGCAAAAAGTGACTGTCGGCTGGAGCATGATGGTGTGCAGTTACTGACACGTTACTGTTGAGTGTTTCAGGGAACTACTGTAATAATGCTTTCTTCATAATTACTTAAAGTTGTTGTTATGTATTGTGATGATGACAAGAGACAGATGTGTGATGTATTTTTTACAGTTTGATGTAGATGTAGTGTGTAGACTGTTGAGCCAGTTGAGTCTATGCAGGCATTAAAAAGACAGTTATTTACACATGTCTGAAAATGAAGCAATTCCAACTTTGGTATTAGTGTGGTTTAAGTTGTATGTTTTGTGTAAAGAAGGGGAAGGAATTTTATTCTATGTGTGCTACAGTTTCAATGTGAAATACAACAATACAAGGTTATAATAATATTAATATCATTAATTCATCTTTTGAAACGTAAATTGTAACTGAAGTAGACAAATGTAATACAGCGGCCCTTGGTACCAATAAAGTTCTCAATGTGACCCTGCACAGAAAATGTTTTCTCACCCGTGGTGTAAAGTATAATGAAATAACAAGTTTTTGTAGCAATGGAAACCAATACCCCATAAAGACATGTCATCTCTTAAACATTTGAAGTTAGCTTTGCAATCTGTATATGGTAATTGTTATATCATGATAGGTGATTAATATGAAGAGGACAATTGTTATATCATGATAGTGATAAATAAGGTGCTGTTACAGTATTCGACCCTACATTTGGTCTTAATGTCTTTCAGAATACCATGCATCATTGTGAAATTAATGTTTATTACTGCTGGCTGAACTGTGTCATTACTTTTTTTGTTTCAGTTGTGCAGCGTGTTAATATTGGTCTTAATTGACCTGAGCAATGAAAGAAATTGTGGTATGTAGCAATATTGAGAGCTCGTATATGGACAGGTTTAAAATGTTTAAAGTCAAGTTACAGCAAAACGTTTTTGCAGACATGTTTTTTCACAAAGCCCGGTGTGATATATGAGTACAAAATAATAAATTTTTCAGTTGTATATTTCATTCTTGCTAAATTTAAGCAACCTTGTACTGTAAACAAAACAGCAAAAATTGACACATCACAACTTTTTGTTTGTGAGCATGCATTGTTCATTTATAAGTGGCTAAGCTATACCAAAAAGTAAATAATTTTAAATGTATTTTTTGTGTAGTGTAAAAATCATTTTGAAAAAAATTTAGTCTGAGTGTATTTGGAAAATGTTTTTTGTAATAAAATAAGAATATTTCATCAAACCCAATCAATGTACAGCTCACAAATCGAACTAACCTCATTGAGCAAAAACTGTCTTCTTGATTAAACTGCGTTGACAGAGTTTTATGATGTCTGGTGCTTTACAGTGTTATGTAAGTCTTTGTGTACTATTAGTGAATGTGAATAATATTACTGGCAGTATGAATAATACAAATAGATTTACCTAGCGGATCTAGATCTTTTTTCTTGAGTCAAAAATAATGTTACTAATTGATTGCATTATCTCAGTATTATTCAGACTGCTTGTAATCCTGGTTTTGTGCTAAATGGTACGTATACGTTAGATTTGCGTCAAACTTTTCCGTAAGCAACTTGTTGATATTCAACATGATTTACATCTGCATTTGTTAGGATTTTCCACTGCATCAGGTACACCTTCTCCATTTCCTCGCCAGCATCTGGACTCATTACCTGCTGGTCATGCACCACCTGATCGAACATCTCCATTGCTGACCAGGCGATTGGCATCTCACCGAGGATCTCCTTTGAGTCATGTGGCGTCTGGGATCAACATGGACTTGAGTACGTGTTAAGCACTTTAGCTCTGCACCACAACTAGTTGCAAGAAGTGCATGTTCGTATCATCCTGAGGCAAGATTTTGAGATCCTAAAGCTCATATTCAGTAATAAAATATTGTCCCAATGTTGCGATGGTATCCTTTTTTTCGCTCAGTAAAGAAAGATTGCCAATAAAAAGTAAGTGCTGCAAGGGTTGATGTTTTCGTACAGCTTGTGCATTCTGCGTTCATATTATACGCTGGGTTATTTACAGTAATCAAGTTGCGATTCATTGTAGTAGTGAATTGCAAGTGTGCCCTGCTTGTTGGTGAGTGAATAGTGGAAACATCGAATAGTTTCATTTGAACTGCCTACTTTCCAATGACGCGAATACCGTACTAAAATCACATTTAAATACTTATACTTTATTTGTTGCTTTAACAAAAAAAGTGAATTTGCAATTGTGTGAACTTTCAACCAATTATGTGACCAACGTCCGTTGTTTGTTGTTTTGTGTGCAAATATTTCCATGAGCTAAACTCAAGTTGTTTTGCATATGCAGTGTAGACCAAGCTCTGTCTTCCCACCTGATGTACACATCATTCGTTGTTGGGTTTGGTTCAACCATTCGTGTTAATTTTCAGGCATGTCTCAGCCGCATTACAATGAAGCTGACGCTGGTCTTGTTCAACCAGTTGCTCAGGAAAACGGTGGCACAACTTATTTTTATACACAGAATGCTATCCAACAAAACATGTCTATCGTAAGATTTTGTTCCTTATCTTGCCTTATTTATTTGACTGTAAAGCAATTGGGTCACTAGGTGTGCATCCTTAGCGTGACAAAAGAGAAAATTACAAGGGCAGCAACTTTTGCGGCGTTTACTCCGCGTTATTTGTTTTTTTACTAACTGAGAAAAATGCACTCTATTTGATTTTGTTGCTAAAAGTTCGTTTTTTATTTTTATACATCGTAACTTTGTTTAGTATTTTCTTTTAGTCGTGCGCTTACAGGAGTAAGGTTCGGGAACAACGTGATAGGATTAAATAGATTACAATCCCCGTCGGTGAAGATTCGAGGACAGCAAGCGGCTAAGTTTATGTTTACTCTTTCCTGAAGCCAAAACAATGCTGTAGCAGTTCCCATTCAACTTTTAAATGAACGTTCAAACAAAGGAAGTGCCAGGGTACTGAAAATGAAGTTTAACCCGGGTACTGAATCAAGTCTGTTTCATTTTACTGGCTAATGTTTTTTTTTCAAATCAATCACAAAAGAATCGAACAAACACTGGTGACCTGTACGTAACGACAAAATTTGCTTACGTACGATTTAAAGCTAGCCCTGTGCTTTGCAGGTGATGCCTTCCTTTCACGTGTTCCCCGGCTCTCCTCCCAACGTCGAGTATTTGGCCCTGAAAGCCAACTCGCCTTCCTTTTTTGTTTCCAATGAACTCCGTCAGGTGATAATGAGGAAGCACGCCCTGACCATGCTCACTGTGGATACGGAACAAGATCCAAGTGAGGGATCTGCAACCCCATAACTGCAACCGCTTTTCAACGTTCTTGTTTGATTTTAAACGCTTATTCGCTTGCAGCCAATTCTTCAGACTGTTAAACGATGTTTCCTCCCAATTTACCAGGTATACCTGCTGAAGTTGACAACTACCACAGTTTGTTTCCGCTGGAAGCAGTGCCTGATAATCCGCTCCAGAAATCCAACACGTATGGATTCGTAACATCGTGCTACAAAGCAATCAAGTATAAAGATGGACTACCATACTGTCTGCGTAGAATCCACGGTAGTGAATTCTTTCTAAGAAAATTCAGTCCTTTTTACTGTGTCGTGTTGGTAAATACTTCATTGTAGATCTTCCTTGTAGTAGTAGTGTTATTTGTTGTGCTTTATTTGGATGATTTGACTGTAAACTTAATTTGACTTTCATATTTGTTATTGTGCAGGTTTCAGACAAGTCAACGAGAAGTGCATGGTACTCGTAGAGATGTGGAAGAAACTGCAGCACTCGAACGTCGTTCAGCTTCGTGAGGTTTTCACGTCGAAAGCGTTTGGCGAACATTGTACGTTTGTTTATGCGATGAGCATCGCGGCTGAAGGAACTTCGCACGGGTGGCGTTCTTTTTCGCTCAGTTTTGAACGATGTCGTTAAGTAGCGCGACTCAGTCACGATTCAGTTCACCGTCTGCCTTGCACACAACTGAAATGCCCGTTTGATTAGTGTTTAGTTCATAATCTAGGGGTGTGCTGTTGTTGTAGTACATCATTTACGTGTGTTGCTTGTTTCAACTGCAGTTGTTAGGATTATGCAAAAGTATATTTGAGTGTTGGTTAAATGAAACCTGGCGACTGCTCCTGTTCCCCTCTGAAGCGATTTGTTTGCCAGGTGTTCCGATCGTTAAAAAAGGGAAAAAAAACTTGGGAGCCAGCAACTGCAATCCGTACTTTTTTATTAACATCATTTTTGTTGTGTAACACACACAGCTTTGATATTTGCCCACGACTACTACGCCGGAGCGGAAACGATGATGTCGAGGCATTTTCAGAATCCAAACAATAACTATGCTTCAAAAGCCAAGTGGAACGGGGGCTCAACTCGGCAGAACGCTGGTGAGTGAAATACGACGTTAGCGTTATTTTGTATCAGGTATATCCCAGCGTGCAGTATTTTTGTCGATGAACCGCAGTGTCACGATGGCAACAACCTATACGCTTTATTTGAACACACCCATCCTCTTCGGTAGGTCTACTGCCGGAAAGCCTGATCTGGACCTACGTCGTGCAGCTCACATCGGCTTTGCGATGCATTCACACGGCGGGCCTCGCTTGCAGAGTGATGGATCCAACCAAGATTCTGATAACAGATAAATCGAGGTTTTGGTCATTTGAGATATCCCATTACCTTCTTGACTTACAGGCGTTTGTCTGATGCTTGTCAATTTCGTCCTAGTCGGTTACCTAAAAGAATCGCTGATTTCAGTTACAGTATGTAGGGATGTTTTTGCGTGTAAATGTCGTGCTGCTGTACAATGGTATTTGGACGATAATTGTACGAGTTTAAAGTACAGTAACACAGGTGCGTAGTACCAATAGGTTGTGAAAACTGCAAATGTCACTTTGAACCTTTTCCCATTCTTGTTTCATGTCGCAGGATCCGGATAAACGGCGTTGGAATTTTTGATGTTCTCGGTTACGACAACTCCCACTCCAACCCTCTCGCGCACATGCAGCAGTACCAACAAGACGACATGGCTGCTCTTGGCAAGGTAATATTGCACGTCGGACGCTTTGCTGACGCTTCAGCTGTGCATGGCTGTGTAATTTTTATGAAATGACGCTGCGTTGGGAATTCTTTTCCACGGAACATTTTTCGTTTTCCAGGTGGTGCTGGCCCTGGCGTGCAATTCGGTTAGTTCTATTCAGAGGGATAATCTGCACAAGTCGATCGAACTGGTCGTGATGAACTATTCCAGTGATTTGAAGAACTTGATTTTGTAAGAAAATGTTTTCTCTGTCCTGGATGCCGCGAATAATAGGTCGCTTTGTACTTCAGGTCTTAATTGCGAGTTAACTGCGAGACGTAACAGTTAAAACCTAATCTGCGGCAGCTCAGCCGGAGGTCGGTCACTTCTGCACCTCGCGATGGAAAGTTTGGCCGATCGATCCTCGACCACTGTATAACTTAGAGTGACGATCCTTGGTCAAAAGTGTTAGTCATGCAGCTTCCTCTGTTAAGAGTAATCATTATCGGACCTAGTAAGTGTGTCAGTATATATATGTTTTTTCCTACGAAGTCGGGATGATAAAACTGTAAAAATTCGACTAAACTTCAATTGAAGCGAAGTTTTTTCAAAATTTCTTTATTTTTTCTACCCGTTTTAGAGCATCACCTAAACTACATGGAAGAAAGCTTTACCGAAAGCAACTTACGCTTATCGGATGGGAAAAACAAGGTCTTTGCGATTAAAATAACTCATGTTAATTTCACGCGTAGACCCCATGTCAGCGTTACTGTTGTTAACACTTATTCAAAAACATTGGGTTTAATCGAGAATTTTACAAACGCGGGTTTTCTTGGTGCCGAAAGCGTTTGCCTTAATCTGTTTTTTTTCGCTGAGACATTTCGGTCATTTGTCCTGTAACAGAATTAAAACCCGCCGTAACAATATTCACTAGCCTACCTTTTACGGACATTATGACCGAATTGACTTGATTTTTTTCGGTCATTTCAAACAATTTGGTCTGTATGACTAAAAAATAGCTTAAATGGTTTAACACGTAACCTCGCTTGTTTCTGTGCAATTTGTTGCATCACGATCAGTTTCATCATAATCGCTTTCCTGCCACCTCCAAAGCGTCTGGAGGGTCTGCAGCGCCCATCTCCGCTTGCTTGCGCCGGGGGCCACGCTGCTGCTTCAGCAGTGAATGCTGCATTGATGAGAGTCAATGGTAGCACGTGAACTGTTCCCTTGCTCCCACCAATCATTGCCCAGCACGTGACCGGACAGGCCGCAAGTACCTTTGTTCAAGTTTTCGGCAGCGACCGGCTTCAACGGCTCAAACCTACTGTAAACATCAGCCCGTATTCATCTTCGATCTTCGAATTGTCACTGTAGTACTTCGCAGCGCACGCTACTTCGAGATGTTACAATCTGCAACATTGCTGGAGCTTCGCCGTTATCAATTAAGTTACCTGTGAATGCAACTGCATGTTTTTGTCACAAAATGTTACACCACAAAGCTTTGGCAAGCTTTGCTTTAAAAGTTGAAGGAGATTCCTCTTTGTTGTGTCTCGATGGATCCAGTCATAAAAAATCAAACAAGCAAACAGGTGACATCAGCACGTGGGATGTTCATAATAGTCCAAAAACTGAAATTGACGGAGAAAAGTCTCAGGTATCATGTTCATGTGTGCCAGCATTGGCATCGCTTCGTGCTTCTCCTGTATCACACGCGCTTGGTGAACACCTCCGGTGATAGGCTCTCGTTTCGCTCACGTTTGCGTGACATCATCTTCAGGTACCTCCTTTCGCCCCAGCAGCGACCTCTCAGTGTGAATGACATCATGCCCATGATTGGCGCGCGCTTCTACACACAGCTCGATGCGGCGCTGCATCGATGCGACGTCATCGAAAACGAACTTGCCAAGGTAATTTTCGACTCTTCATTTCACGCACAGGTGTGAAGTTGGTTTTCGGGTTTTGTCCTTTGCGTTTACTTCTCGCTGGGAATCCATTTGCGGTTCCGCCAATCTGTGCGCTGTCTCGGATAGAGCGAAACTTGTTTTGCCGTAATCTTCGTTGATAATTCTTCGGGTGTTTTTCTTTTCCGTTCAACATTTCTTACTGTCTGTTCGCAGGAAATGGAGAACGGGCGTTTGTTTAGAATGCTGGCCAAGCTGGGTATTGTTAACGAGCGACCGGAGTTCGGAATGGAGCCCACTTGGTCAGAAACTGGCGATCGGTACCTGCTCAAGCTCTTTCGCGATCACTTGTTTCATCAGGTCACGGAAACCGGAGCGCCGTGGATCGACATGGCGCACATTGTCCAATGTCTTAACAAGGTAGGTACTAACCACTGGGCCAAAGAGAAGGAACGGCCTGAAGTGATCAGCGACACAACAGCGGATGATTTTCTTTCTTGTTCTTTTTTGCAGCTAGACGCCGGCGTTCCGGAAAAAGTCTGTTTAATGTCCCGAGACGAACAAAATATTTTGGTCGTGTCGTACGCGGAACTGAAGAAGGCGTTCGCCAAGTGCTTCGGAGAACTTGCGAACACCTCCGCGCGACAGTGAACTTTCCGGTTGCATCATACAGTCGCTCTCATTTGAAGAACCTTTTCCGCCCTCGTTTTCTGAAAGCTCGATGATTGAAATTTGCACTGTTGTGCCTTAGAAATGTTTGCAGTCTTTAAAGTGGACGATGCCTCGCTGGAGTTTTTAACGTGGAACGGGCGTGGACAAGCCCTGGTCATTTCGTTTACTCGGTATTCACTTGCGGAGATCTTCGCTAGCAAAACAGAGTGAATCAACAGAGCTGTGTGTTTGAAATGCCGTTTTCGAATGTCGCAACACGAACGGCAAGGCCGGAAGGTCCGCAGGAAGAACAATTTGTCGATTGAATTTTGGAGGTTGTTCGTGATCACCGTGGCAACCACAGTAGCCATGTATGACCGCGGTGCGCAGTTGAAACGAGCACACGCTGATTCATTGATTTGTTTTTGTTGTTTTTCAAATACAGTGGTTTTGCTTACGCGGTAATGCTCAGCAACAAACTTTTTTTCGCCTCTGATTGTACTGCCAAGTAACTTCGTTTAACTCTGGCCGATAATCATCAGACAAAATAGTTCGTTTTTGCCTTTTTGTAGACTGCGATGTTTATGCATCTTTTTAAACGAATGTATTTTTTATAGATGAACGTGTTTTGTGCAATACGAGTATTGCAACAGAAGCTACACGCTGAAAAATTTCGATCATGTGTGATCTTCCAGCCGTGAAATCGGTATAAAGCAAACTGCCCGTCAACAACGACGCACACCTTGGGTAGAATGTTCGGCTTCCCTCCGCAACATCTGTCACCGCCACTCCTACCACAAACGGAGCCACCAAGTACGATAGCTGGTTTGCATAACGATGGGGCGGCTCTTGCCAAATCAGTTTGTGGTAACAAGTCGGTGATCACTCATTCGTTGTCATCTGTCTTCGCCTTCCAGGCGTCGTCGATATTGCTGTTTTGTGCGAGGCGACTGCTGCTGTTAACTGTACCACGAACAGCGGCGCTTTTACTTCGGCTGCTTGGGGCAGCATTTCCAACTAACAACCAACCTTGCTGCAGCGCGAAACGCAGCTGAACTTGTTCGACAAGTGCCATGGAGAGTGTTGCCGGTCCCTTTGTTGTTTTTTTTATAGTACATCTGCTGGTGTCCCATTTCAGGTTTGTTGCTGTGTCTTCTGACCCTCAGGGGTCCTGCTTGTAGGTTCCGTTTGCGACGGTCTTGTTTGGGCGGCTCGGAAGTTGAGAATCACCGATAAAGAATGCGCTTTATCAGTGAAACCATAAGATCCTGAAGTTTCATTGATTCTTCTGGTGGTTACCGTGGCAAACGTTTCTTATATAAAAATCACGTTCATTGCAATCTGGTTATGATCGAGTTGTGATATAAGCAGAGCACGCGGAGTTGGGATTTGTTTTGATGCGCGACCAGGCATTGTCTTTTTACGCTGGGCTATTAAATTGACTAGTGACGGGATGGCACATTTGTTGGAGACCTTCAGCGCAATTTGTGATTTCACCGTTTCATGTTTTCGATGTTCATCAATCACCACGGTTCGAGGTAAGCCGTTTTTATTTGTAGGCCGTTCAGTAGAAGTTACAACATAGGTTCAAAGTAACTGTGGTTGTACTGGTTTTAGCAAAATTCAAATCCAAGCTGCCTTTGTAAAATGCTGTTACTTGGTACAGCAGAGAGTTGCATGTCGCTGCGAATAAGTGTCAGCTGAACAGTGTACGACTGGTAACTTCTGGATGACATCGTTTTCCTGGTATCAAATCCAGACCATGCAACTTCTAGATGGGTCGCCCATCTTGGGCCCCTTTACGGTCATCAGCGAGGTTGGATGCAGGCCGCTGCTAAGTTGCAGTAGGCCTGTGTATCAAATGATCTGTTAGTAGCAAAAGTTCGGAATCATTGATTCCGTCGATAACATCTACAAATAGTGGCACAACAATGACAGTCATGTAATATATATATATATGCTGTTCCTTACAACTGCCAAATGTTATGGCATGTTTGTGGGGACCTTAAATCTCTGCTTCGACAAGAAGAATGTATCTAACTGCATGAAGGAAAAGCAGGTGTTTTCGCAAACACTGACGTGGTTCGCGTTTAGGTGAAACAGTTGATGAACTTTTCTTGCTCTTAACTTTCAAGGAAAACTTTACACTTTTTCAGGGAAACCTAAATTTTATGATATTCCTGCAGATCAAATGGATACTGGAAGTCAAAACACTTCTTCCCCCAATGAAAAATCTTATCAAGGTCACTGATCGCTGGAATCAAAGGGATGCGTAATTTTTATTGCCTTCGCTGCACAATGTTTTCATATACTGAGAGCTCCGTGTTGACTGAAAAAAATATAGCGGAAAATGACTAATTTGATGTTTAAACGCAAAAAAAGGCTGCTTTGAGCGACGAACATTTGAAATTATATTGCTCACGTGCATTGGCGTACGGGAAGGCATATTACTGGGGGGCGGAAAAAATTTGCCCTGAAACTAATTTTTTAGTTTAATCCGAATGGGGCCTGAAGCTTTATGTAAATCTGTTCTATGCAGTTGAATTCGTTTATAACGGCTTCCTCTGTAACGTCAATTCGCCCATAACATTGCATTTTGTTTGTTCGCGATGTATCTTTTGTATGCATTTCAATTCGGTAATAACATTCTTTATGCAATCTCTGGAGGTGCCGGTATAGGCAAATTCTGTAGTTACCTTGCTTGTTAACTCAAGGGGTTGAAGTTCCTTGCGTGTTGTGTTCTCCCAGACAAGAATTTTTACGGTAA